>OAVX01000160.1_pt1 | contig 61538 bp, 51 predicted proteins | sample 1476471 | NCBI WGS metagenome assembly OAVX01 (sample SAMEA2580114, study PRJEB22360) | human gut metagenome | biome: human gut; feature: human-associated habitat; material: faeces | place: Denmark | collected 2008/2010
TTGTTAATTCGTTAACGGGGGCAAATTTATAGATTAATCGATTAAAACAAAAGGAAATAGATGTTTTTTAGCATAAAAACGGGTGTTTTTGAGGTTTCTAAACATAATTAACGCGTTTATAACATAATTTTCACTCTACTTTCAGGCGTAATCAACTCCATTTCCAAATTAGTTGTTGATACATATCGGGTTAATAGGGACACCCCATAGGTCAACGCCTCTTGCAGGCCATCTTTTCCGGAGTATCCGTTTATAATCATTAACAGCTTTCCCGTATTCATGTCGATCTTGGTTCGTTCTTCATCGCTGGTCGGAGTACCAACGCCTCCCTGATTATCGCGATAGACCGGGAGGCCGGCTATATTCAGTTCGCCACGGCCTATTCCATGATAAATCTCGCCTTCCCGACCGACACCCAGCACCAGATCTCCGTCAATCTTACCGGCATCGAACCCGCCGATAGAATAACCGCTCTGAATAGATAGGAGATTGATTATATCGACCAATGTATCTATTTTATATAAGGGTAATTCTCGGAGGATACGCCGGCGAAGCGCTTCCGCCGAAGGACGGTAACGGTTCGGATCTTTCCCCAGACGCTTATAAGCCTGCCTGGTTGCCTGGATAGGAGGAAATTTGTTTATATCTTCCAGTTTGCAGGTTGTGCGGATATGGGTTTCCACTTCTGTTATTTCTTTCCACAATTGTTCGTCCGAAACGGTGTTTACCACGTCGCATTCCACAACGGCGACATGCAGGTCCGGGCAAGCCTTCGCTATTTCTTCCGAGATAGAAACATGTATCATATAGTATTACTCTTTAATCATTATACCGGACAGGATACGTCCGCTTTTTATTCCCACCCGGCGGGCGGAGAAAAAATCTTCATGATGCTGATAGGTGCAGATTCCAGAAACTTCAATACGCTCCGGCAATAATCCGGATTGCAGCAACTGGATACGGTTTGCCTCCCAGAGGTCGATATGGGCTTTACCGGTCTGAGCGTTTCGTTCCATGATACGATTCATATCCACACGAGTCTCCCTGAAAGCATCGACCACCTCCTCGCCCACCTCGAAAGCCTCCTTACTGATCGACGGGGCGATACCCGCCATCATCAGGGCAGGATCACAGGAATAACGGTCCGCCATACAACGGATGGTTTTAGCAACGATCTGCTTTACCGTTCCCCGCCATCCGGCATGGATAGCCGCCACCACTTTCTTATCCGGCGCATAGACCAGAACCGGGACACAGTCTGCCGTAGAGACAGCGATGCAGATTCCCGGTATATCCGTCACCAGTGCATCTTTTCCGTACATCTCCTGCTGTTGGGCATCAATACAACTTATTTCCGCTTCATGCACCTGACAAGGCGCAAAAATCCTTTCGGGAGAAATTCCCATTGCATCCGAAAGAAGCTGACGGTTCATCCGGACGGAAGCCGGATCGTCACCGCTGAACTCTCCCGGATTCATCGTCGCATAATTACCCTGGCTCACTCCTCCGTGACGAGTCGTTATAAAATGAGAAATGTTGCATTCTCCGCTTAATCCGGAGAATTGCAACATTTCTACTGTATTACTTTTCAGTTTCTTCATCTTCGTCGTCCCACTCGTATTCTTCATACTCTTCATCCGGATCGTCATCGTCGACAGGAAAGACGAAATCATCGTCATCATCATCCAGCGGTATCGAACTGACATCGATGTTCTGGTGGACGATGTTCTCGACTTCGTGGAAGGTTTCCTTATTCAGTTCCTTCCACAACAGGTCTTTCAACTCCGTAATACCCTGCTGGGTAATGGAAGAGATAAACACATGCGGAATGCCTTCGGGTAAATCCTCCGACAGGGCTTCGATCAGCTCGTCATCCAGCATATCACTCTTGGTGATTGCCAGCACACGGCTTTTACCCAACAATTCGGGATTGTATTTTACCAGTTCGTTATGAAGGATCTCGTATTCCTTTTTAATATCGTCGGTATCCGCCGGAATCATAAACAGAAGCAGCGAGTTTCGTTCGATATGGCGAAGGAAACGGAGTCCGAGACCTTTCCCTTCACTGGCTCCTTCAATAATACCGGGAATATCGGCCATCACGAATGAACGATGGTCACGATAACTTACGATACCCAAGTTCGGCTCCAGTGTCGTGAACGGATAGTTCGCAATCTTCGGCTTAGCCGCCGATACGACAGAAAGCAAAGTCGACTTTCCGGCATTCGGAAAACCTACCAACCCCACATCAGCCAGCAACTTCAATTGCAGGATGACTTTGCGTTCCTGAGCCGGTTCGCCCGGTTGAGCATAACGGGGAGCCTGGTTGGTAGATGTCTTGAAATGCCAGTTGCCTTGTCCGCCACGACCACCTTTCAGCAGCATAACTTCCTGTCCGTCTTCGGTCACGTCGCAGATATATTCGCCGGTTTCGGCATCATATACTACAGTTCCGCACGGCACTTCGATCACCCGGTCTTCACCGTCTTTCCCGAAACTGCGCTTGGCACTACCGCCTTCGCCGTTCGTTGCCATGATATGACGTTCGAACTTCAGATGCAGGAGGGTCCAGTAATTCCGATTGCCACGAAGATACACATGGCCTCCTCGCCCTCCGTCGCCTCCGTCGGGGCCTCCTTTCGGAATATATTTCTCACGACGAAAGTGAGAAGACCCTCTTCCGCCCTTTCCTGAGCGGCAATAGATCTTTACGTAATCTACAAAGTTTGATTCAGCCATAAAAAATAATTATTTAATGTGATAATATGCCAATGTGCCAATGAAGAAACCCTTATTGACATATCGGCACATTGTTTAATTTACAAATTATTGATCGCTTCTTTGATACGATCGAAGATTTCTTCGACTGTACCCATTCCGTGGATACCGACGTGTTTGCCTTCTCCCACATAGTAATCTGCCAAAGGTGCTGTCTGTTTGTGATAAACATCCAGTCTCGATTTGATTGTTTCGAGGTTATCGTCCGAACGTCCCGATACTTTGCCGCGTTCCAGCAGACGAGAAATCAGTTCTTCTTCTTCAACCTGCAGGTTCAGCATCACTGAAACATCCGTACCGCGTTTATTCAGCATTTCTTTCAATGCTTTTGCCTGCGGGATAGTACGGGGGAAACCATCGAAGATAACACCTTTTGAACTGGCTTTGCTGTCCAATACTTTGGCAAGCATATCAACGATCAGTTCATCCGGTACAAGCTGACCTTTTTCAATATAATCCTTAGCGATCTTACCAAGTTCGGTTTCACCTTTCATTTCAGCACGCAATACATCACCAGTTGAAATGTGATCCAAACCATACTCTTTAATGATCAACTCACTCTGTGTTCCTTTTCCTGAACCCGGAGCTCCAAAAATAACAACGTTCAACATAATATTGTTCCTTATTTATAAATGTATTTTTCAGTTATCAAACTCACCTGTAAGCTGTCATCTGTCAACTATTAACTGTCACCTTGTAAATATCCCGGTAGGCACGCCCCATTTCATCATAATCCAGCCCGTAACCGACAATAAAGTCGCTTGGTATCTGCAAACCGACATAGTCAGGCTTCAGATCGCATTTCAAGGAATCGGGTTTGAAGAGCATGGTTGCCAGCTTGACATCCGCCGCACCGTCATTTCTCAGCTTATCCATAACAAACTGCATGGTGTAACCGGTATCGATAATGTCTTCCAGCAGGATCAGGGTACGTCCTTTCACATCGGCCTGCACCGGCATAATCTCACGAACAACTCCGGTGCTATTGAGGCCACGATAAGAAGAATAGCGGGCAAACGTAATTTCGTAGTAGGTGTCCATCTGCCGCATCAGTTCTGCGGTAAACATGAACGCCCCGTTCAATATGCCTACGAACAGAGGGTTAGTATCTCCTACATCTGCCTTAATCTGTTTAGCCATCTTCGCAATGGCATCCTTGATCTCCTTCTCCGGGATAAACAGTTCAAATTCTTTATCTTTTAATCGGATCTTGTCCATATACCGTTTATTTTTCGAGGGAGCAAAGGTACAATATTTTCAGTGAAGCACAAAAAGATTTTACTTCCTGCTTTCAGTCAGGATATTTCCGTCCATCATGCGGATTAAACGTCCTGCCATCCGGGCATTTTCTTCCGAGTGTGTCACCATGACGACAGTTGAACCTTCCTTGTTGAGTTCGAGAAGCAGATTCATGACTTCGTTTCCGTTCACCGAATCCAGGTTTCCGGTCGGTTCGTCCGCCAGGATGATCTTGGGATTCGTTACAATAGCACGGGCAATAGCCACGCGCTGTTGCTGTCCGCCGGAAAGCTGCTGCGGATAATGCTCCGTGCGATGGGCAATCTGCATCCGGTCGAGTGCGGCATTTACCCTCGCAACCCGTTCCTTTACCGGGACTCCGGCATATAAAAGAGGCAATTCCACATTCTCAAAGACCGTCAGTTCGTCTATCAGGTTAAAACTCTGAAAGACAAATCCCAGATTACCGTTCCGCAAGTCTGTCCGGTTATTCTCCGTATAACGTGAAACTTCTTCTTCCAGAAACCACAACTCGCCGGAAGTCGGATTATCCAGCAACCCCAACAGGTTCAGCAATGTTGATTTACCGCAACCCGAAGGCCCCATTATTGCAACGAACTCTCCCTGGTTTATTTCCAGATTAATACCGTTCAAGGCTGTAGTCTCAACACTCTCCGTACGAAATACTTTCGTTAAATTTACTGCTTTTATCATGATGCTTATTTTATTATTCTTATTCATTTATTCATATCTCAACGACTCCACCGGATTCCGGGAAGCTGCCCGCCAGGTCTGCGCTACAACTGTCAGGAAGGTTATCAGCAGGATAATCAGTCCCGACAGCGGAAACAGCCACCAACTGACAGGAGTCTGATAGGCAAAATTACTCAGCCAGCGAATCATCAGAAGATAACCGACCGGACAGGCAATCACAAAGGCGATTCCCACCCAAATCATATATTCCCGGCAAAACATACGGACAATGCGGTCGGAATGCGCACCGTTCACTTTCCGGATGCCTATTTCCTTCGTCCGCTGTGCGGTTGCCAGGGCAACCAGTCCCAGTACGCCCATCATGGCGACAACGATTGCCAGGACGGTAAAGATCAGGAACATCCGGCTCAACTGCTGTTCATGAGCATAATTCAGGTTCAACGCATCGGAAAAGAAACGGTAGGAAAACACATTGTCCGGGCGCATCTCTTCATATTTCTCTTTCAGGAACTTCAATGTCCCCGCCTTGTTATCCGGTGATATCTTTATATACATTGTATTCAATAATTGGCGGGAATAATAGATGTAAGCCGGTTTGACCTCCTCACGCAACGACTGGAAATGAAAATCCTTCACCACGCCGACAATCCGCGAGGTCTCCCCGAACCACCCTTTATTCTGAACGACCATGCCTACCGGGTCTTTCACCTGCATCATCTTCCAGGCGGTTTCATTAATGACTACCGGCGACTCCTTCTGGTAAGTGCCATCCATATAGGCATTCTTGTCGGCACCGAAAGATTCGCCTTTCAGCAAGGTCACTCCCAATGTCTTCATAAAATTGCCGTCACCCACGACACCGACCATCTTCAGCGAATCGACCTGTCCGTTTTCACCTATCCAACTGAAAACGGCTTCTTCCGTCTTATGTCCCCGAAGGTAATTCGACAAGTCCACGCCTCCTGCTACATTCCCGACATTCGGATTTTTCATTACTTCCTGCCTGTAATCGTCTATTCCCTGGTTGCCGTAGTAGGCCATCAGTTCGAACACATCACAATCCACGACGACCATATCTTCCTTATCCAGTCCGAGGTCTGCATTTTGCAGGTAATGAAGTTGACGGAAGACTACCGAAGTGGAAAAAAGCATCGTAATGGCAATGACAAACTGCACACACACCAAGCCTTTGATAAGCGTCCCTTTCCGGCCGGTTGCCTTTCCGCCTTTAAAGGCCAGCAAAGGGTTGAACGACGACATATAAAAAGCTGGGAACGCCCCCGCCAGGCTCCCGACTCCTATTATACCGAACAGGATAAACAACATAGTCTGCCAGTTAAACAACAAAACAATATCTTTCCCGACAAACCGGTTGAAGAAAGGCAACAGCAATTCCGTCAGTGCCAACGCCAGGACCAGCGAAAGGAAAGCCTGGACCAAGCTCTCGGACAGGAATTGCGTAATCAGCATCTTCCGTTTCGCCCCTGTCACCTTCCGGACACCGATCTCCTTATAACGCAGCGATGCACGGGCAGTCGACAAAGTGGTAAAATTGAATGCCCCCATAAAAATAATCAACAGGGCCAACGCCATAAACAACCAGATTTGCGACATATTCCCGTAATTATCTACCGACGGGTCTTTAAATGAGGTATGTAGATGAATATCTTTCAATGGCTGGAACTCCAACGGCATCCCGTCTTCCCGCTGATTTATCCAGGTACGGCCCATAGCCTTCCGGTCGGCCTCCGACAATACAGCGCCTTTCCTCAACTGGATATATACATTCGTTCCTTCCGCAAAATCCCAGCTCAGCGGCTCAAAATAGGCCTGTTCACCCAGCAGCACTTCAAACCGGATATGGCTTTTACGGGGCACCTTCAGGACTGCCGCCACTTTATAACGGTGAACTTGCCCCAGAAACTGGCAGGTGACATCTTTGCCGACAGCCGGAGAATCTCCGAACAGCTTCTTTGCCGTAGACTCCGCCAGCACGATCTGCTGCGGGTCTTTCTTCATCAGGGCCGGATCGCCCGCTATCACCGGGAAATTGAACATATCAAAGAAGGCCGTATCCACAAACGTATACTTCGCTTCGATCAGATTTGCTCCCGAATGAAGGTTCAGCATACCGAAGTTGAGTACAAAGGTTGCATTCTCCACCTGTGGGAACTCCTCCCGTAATGCTTTGCTCAACGGGGCCACCGTGTAAGCTGATTCTTTCATTTCCCCACCGTCTTTCCGGTCTACGGCAATCACCCGGTAAACAGAGTCGCGGTTCCTGTGGAAATCTTCAAATGTCAACTCATCCACGATCCACAGATAGATAAGGAAAGCGGCTGTCATTCCCAGCACGAACCCCAACATATTAATAGAGGAAAACAGAAAACTCCGTTTTATCAGCCGAAAAGCTACTTTTATATAATGCTTAATCATATCGTTTTTATTTATTGTTATTTTATTCATATCGTAATGATTGTACCGGGTTCCTGGATGCGGCACGCCAGGTCTGCGCTATAACGGTCGACAACGTTATCAGCAAGATAATACCGCCCGAGAGCGGGAAAAGCCACCAACTGATCGTTGTCTGATAAGCAAAGCCACTCAGCCATCTCAACATGAACAGGTAGCCGAGCGGACAGGCGACCACAAAGGCAATGCCTACCCAAATTGCATATTCCCGGCAAAACATACGGACAATACGGTCGGAATGCGCACCGTTCACTTTCCGGACACCGATCTCCTTCGTTCGCTGTACCGTTGAAAGAGTCACCAGGCCGAACACGCCCATCATCGCCACGATAATAGCCAACACGGTAAAGATCAAGAACATCTGGCTTTGTTGCCGTTCGCGGGCATAATTCTCATTCAGAACATCCGTCAGGAAACGGTAATTAAAGAGCATATCCGGACGTGCCTCCTCATATTTCTCTTTCAGGAACTTCAGAGTCTCCGCCTGTTTCTCTGCCGAGATCCGGACATACATATAATTAAACAACTGAACCGTATAATAGAAGAATGCAGGTTTTATCTTCTCCCGCAACGGCTGGAAGTTAAAGTCTTTCACAACACCAACGACCCTGGAATTACGAATGCCGAAGCCACCGCCCGCCAACAGCATTCCGACCGGATTCTCTACTTTCAGCATCTTCCATGCCGTTTCATTGATAACGATCGGTGATTCCTGTGCGTAAGTGCCATCCCAGTAATGGTCGGGATTTGCGCCGAACGTTTCTCCTTTCAACAATGTCAGCCCCAATGTTGGAATAAAGTCGCTATCTCCGACCATTCCTACCATCTTCACCGAGTCTGTTTTCCCGTTCTCATCTTCCCACCTGAACATATTTTCTTCAAAGCTATATCCTTGCAGGTAGTTGGTTATCTCCACACCCAACGCCACGCTCTTCACATACGGATTTTTAAGTATCTCCTGCTTGAAACCGTCTGCTCCCCGGCGCCAGTCCAAAACATTGACCTCAATCAGATGTTCCTTGTCCAACCCCAAGTCGGCATTCTGTAAGTAATGAAGTTGTTTAAATGCGACAGCCGTACAAATAATCATCACTATTGCAATTACAAACTGTACACACACCAGTCCCTTGATCAACGTCCCCTTCTTACCGCTCGCCTGTCCTCCTTTGAAGGCCAGCAGCGGACTGAACGACGACATATAGAATGCAGAAAAAGAACCTGCCAGGCAACCGACTCCGACAATACCGAACAGCACAAACAACAAGGTCTGCCAATTGAATTGCAAAGTAATATCCTTCTCTACAAACATATTAAAAAACGGCAACAGCAATTCCGTCAGCGCCAGCGCCAACAGCAACGAGATAAAAGCCTGCACCAGACTTTCCGACAGGAACTGCATGATCAGCTTTTTCCTTTTCGCCCCGGTCACCTTCCGAACACCGATCTCCTTAGACCGTTGTGAAGCACGGGCCGTCGATAAAGTCATAAAATTAAATGCCCCCATAAAAATGATCAGGGCAGCCAACACCGCAAAGAGATAAATCTGCTGCATATTCCCGTGATTATACACATCGTTGGGTTCCTTAAATGCTGTGCGCAGATGGATATCTTTCAACGGTTGGAAGGCCAGGGGCTTTCCCCATTGCGAATGCTTCACCCAGAGGTCGCGCATGGCCAGCCGGTCGGCATCCGTCAAAGAGGTTCCTTTCTTTAGTTGGATAAAAACGTGCATCCTCTCCGAGAATCCCCAAAGTTCATCTTTTATTTCGTCCCACAAATAAGAATCCCAACTTGCCAGTACCTCAAACTGTATATGACTCTTGCGGGGCACTTTCAATACCGCCGCTACCTTATAATATTTTTTATTGAATTTACAGGTGACCTCTTTTCCTATAGCCGATGTTTTACCGAACAGCTTCTCCGCAATCGCCTCTGAGAGCACGACCATCTGAGGGTCTTTCTTCAGTAGGGACGGATCGCCTGCCACAACTGGAAAACTGAATACATCAAAGAATGTCGTATCGACATATCCATAGTTAGCCTCAACACCTACATCCCCGGCGTAAATATCATATTTACCACCATACTTTATAAAAGTCGCATTCTCCACCTTCGAAAAATCCTTCCGGAACACTTCGCTAAGCGGGGTAACCGTAGAGGGAACCTGGCCTTTTGCAGACTGCTCTTCACGGATCACCCGGTAAATATAATCTCCGTTCTTATTAAAATCTTCAAATGTCAGCTCATCCACTATCCAGAGATAGATCAGGAAAGCGGCTGTCATCCCCAACACAAATCCCAGCATATTGATAGATGAAAACAGAAAGCTCCGCTTTATCTGCCGGATGGCTACTTTCACATAATGTTTAAACATGGTTATTTCTTTTATCAATTCATACTATTATTCATTTCAACTTCGCAAGTACACATTTCCCCAGCCCCGTACCTGTTCATTAACCCCTTATATTCCCAAAAGAGTTTCTTCAGGAAGAAACAACTGTTTCTATAAGGTGAAACAAGTGTTTCATTATGATGAAACAATAGCTTACACCTTTGAAAAAAGATGAAACTTCCCTGTCTGAACTTGCAAAACCTACTGTTCAGTTATTGCCATAAAGCAGGCTTCCCGACATAAGGTTATTTCATTCTTTTATAAACATGCAACATTCATGCCATTCTATTAAGCAACTATTAATCAACAAATCTGATAGACGAAAGCAATAACAACCGTACGATATCGTACAATTTCCTATACGATTCCGTACGGTGTTTCACCGATAGTCAACTCCGATATATAAGAAAAGCCAACTCTTTTCATTGCCAATAATTGGTACATTCTTGACCGGCTATCCGGAAATTTTACCTAAGTTTGGAACTTCTAATCAATACATAAAGAACGAATGGCAGTACGACAAGGAAAAATATTAGTTATCGACGACAATGAAGACATTCTCTTTACGCTGAAAATGCTGCTCCGCCCTTTGGCAGAAAGTGTTACGACCTGCACGAACCCCAAAGAGATCAACCGGCTCGTATCGACTACCAAATACAATGTCATCCTGCTCGATATGAATTTCACGGCAGATGCCGTCAGCGGAAAAGAAGGCTTTTACTGGCTGGAACGCATCCGCGAAATATCTCCCGAGACTGTCGTCATCCTGATCACTGCCTATTCGGATACGGAAAAGGCCGTCCGCGCTATCAAAGCGGGAGCGACCGATTTCATCCCTAAGCCCTGGCAGAACGAGAAGATGCTGGCAACCATCTCGTCGGCACTCGAACTCAGCCTGCGGCGCGGAGAAGTGCAGACGCTGAAAGAACAGAAGTCTGTCCTCACCACGACGGAGCCGGAGCTGGAAGTGATCGGCGAATCTCCCGCCATGGAAAAGATATTCAAGACGGTAGAAAAGTTGAAGAATGCGGATGCCAACATTCTTTTGCAGGGCGAAAACGGGACGGGAAAAGACCTGATTGCCTATACGCTCCACAAACAATCGTCACGTAACCAGGAGGCTTTCGTGCCTATCGACCTGGGAAGCATCCCGCACAACCTGTTTGAAAGCGAACTGTTCGGTTACGAAAAAGGGGCTTTTACGGATGCAAATAAAAGTAAGTCGGGACGTTTCGAGATCGCATCCGGCGGCACGCTCTTTCTGAACGAGATCGGAAACCTGCCGCTTATGCTCCAATCCAAACTGCTTACGGTGATCGAACAGCAGAAGATAAACCGCCTGGGATCGACCAAAGAGACTTCTATCAATGTCCGGCTGATCTGCGCAACCAATACCGACCTCCATGCCGCCGTACAGGACGGCAGTTTCCGGCAGGACCTGCTTTACCGCATCAATACGATCGAGATTTTCATTCCTCCCTTGCGGGAAAGGGGAAACGACATCTCTCTCCTGGCGGATCATTTCCTGAAACGGTACAGCCATAAATATAAAAAAGAGATCGAAGGCTTCTCACGGGAGGCGCGTCAGCTTCTGAAACAATACAACTGGCCGGGCAACGTCCGCGAACTGCAACATGTTATTGAACGGGCCGTCATCCTTTCCGACCAAAAAAAGTTACAGTACGACGACTTCATGCTCCGTACCCCCGTTTCCAGCTACCGCGAAAAGGAAGAAAAGTTCAACCTGGAAGAGCTGGAAAAGAAAACCATACAGGAGGCTTTGCATCATTGCTCCGGAAACCTGACACAGGCTGCCGACCTCTTAGGTATTACGCGTACATCTTTATATAGGCGACTGGAAAAATACGGCTTATGAAACAATACTCGAAAAAAGCTATCGGACTGATCCTTTTAATAGTAATCACCAGCCTGGTTCTTGCCTTTTTGGTGGCGGGACAGTTTTATATTTCCGCTTTCATTGCCGGCATGATTCTCCTGATCGAAGCCTGGTACCTGCTCCGGCAGATGGAACGGAGCGACCGGTTATTCCGGCATTTTGTCTGGTCGGTACGCTATTCCGACTTCCTTTCTTCGGGCACAACACACCAGGAACCGTCGGATGCCCTCCCGCAAGAACTGACCGAAGCGGTGGAAGAGGCTTTGCAATTCTATAAGAAACATCTTCAGCAGAAGGAAAGCCAGCTGCAATATTTCCAGGCGCTGGCCAATCATATCGACCTCTCCGTCTTCGTTTATTCTCCCGAAACGGGACAGGTCGAATGGATGAACCAGGCAGCGAAAATACAAACCGGCCTGAACTTTGCCGAAACGATAGACGATCTGGCAGCTTACCATCCGGAACTTCCAGCCCGGCTGCGCATCCTGCATCCCGGTGAACTGTCTATCCTGCAAGTCCGCCGCCAGGAAGATTACTCGCAACTGATCCTGTCATCCATGTCGTTCGTGGTATTGAACAAGCCGCTTACCGTCGTCAGCATGAAGAATATCCGCTCGGTACTGGAAAATAAAGAGACGGAAGCCTGGCAGAAACTCATCCGGGTTCTCACCCATGAGATCATGAATTCCATGACACCGATCGTATCCCTCTCCGAGTTATTGAAAAGCAAACAGACTTCGGATCCTATCACGGACGAAGAACGCGAAGAGATACACCAGGCTGTCGACACCATCTTCCGGAGAAGCAGCGGCCTGGTCCGCTTCGTTGAGAACTACAGAAAAGTGACCGGCATTCCTACTCCCGTCCCCGAAATCATACCTGTCGACAGCTTGCTCGACAATGTCGCCCTGCTATTCAGGAAGGAAACGGATAGCATAAAAGTCCTGCCTTCGGCATCGCATTTACAGGTCATCGCCGACAAAGCTCTGATCGAACAGATACTGATCAATCTGATAAAAAATGCGCTGGATGCGACACAGGAATGTGAGAATCCCCGGATAGAACTATCGGCGGGGATCAATGCGGAAGGAAAAAACTATATTCAGGTCAGCGATAACGGGACAGGCATTCCGGCAGACGTCCAGGAGCGCATCTTCATACCGTTCTTTACGACCAAGCCTGTCGGTTCCGGCATCGGACTCAGTATTTCCCGGCAGATCATGTATATGCACAAAGGCAGCCTGACCGTTATCTCGGAAGCCGGGAAAGGAAGCCGTTTCCTGCTTACTTTCGCCTGATTGGCGAAAATGCTTCCTTCCCTTTTTAAAAAAGGGGGAACAACATAGCAAAGTTTGTTATACATTTGTATGCTGAATAAACTTCTGATATCCTACAGTTATGATAAAGATATTTCCAACAGACAAAGTAAAAGAACTCGATCAATACACAATCCAGAACGAACCGATCAGTTCTATCGACTTAGTAGAACGCGCCTCAACGGTCTTCGTGCACGAATTTTGCCGCCGTTACTCCAAGCAAACCCGTATCATCGTATTTGCCGGACAGGGAAACAATGGTGCCGACGCACTCGCTATCGCACGGCTACTGAAAGACGAATGTTACAGGGTTGAAACTTATCTGTTCAACCCGACCGAGCATCTTTCTTTTGATTGTGAGATGAACAAGCAACGGATACTCGGATTGGAGAAGGTTGAATTTACCGAAGTGGTAGCCGACTTCGTTCCTCCGGTACTGACCGACCGCGATGTCGTGATCGACGGTTTGTTCGGTTCCGGCCTGAACCGTCCGTTGACCGGCGGTTTTGCTGCAATGGTAAAATATATCAACCAGTCGGATGCAACGATCGTATCTATCGATATTCCCTCCGGATTGTTCGGGGAGAATAACCAGACGAATGATCCGGATTCTATCGTAAGAGCAAGCCTGACGCTGACATTCGGATTCCCGAAACTGGCTTTCTTCTTCCCCGAAAATGCTCAGTATGTCGGTGAGTGGAAAGTGTTGGACATCGGTATTCACCCGGATATCGTCGATAACACGTCTACTCCCTATATGATGGTGACGGAAGACGATATCTCCGAAGTATTCCAGCCCCGCGATAAATTCTCCCATAAAGGGACTTTCGGTCACGCATTGCTCATTGCCGGAAGCAAGGGAAAGATGGGAGCCGCCCTGCTTGCCGCCCGTTCATGCCTGAGAAGCGGCACGGGATTACTGACCGTACATATCCCGCAACGTGGCGAAGTCATTATGCAGGCAGCTTTTCCGGAAGCCATGATCAGCTTCGATCCGCATGCCGACTATTTCACGACCGTGCCCGAAATATCCATCTATTCCGCTATCGGCGTAGGACCTGGATTAGGACAACATCTCGAATCGGCCGCCGCCCTGGAACGTCTTTTGCAGACAACCGACAAGCCGGTCGTGCTGGATGCCGATGCATTAAACCTGATCGCTTCCAATAAAGATTTACTGAACCGCATTCCTCCGCGCAGCATCCTCACACCGCATCCGAAGGAATTCGACCGTATCGCCGGAGAAAGCAACAGCATGTTCGAGCGCCTGAAGAAAGCACAGTCTTTTGCTATCGAACATAAACTGTGTGTTGTACTTAAAGGCACTTATACGGCAACCTGCACGGCAAGCGGCAACGTATATTTCAACAGTTGTGGCAATCCGGGTATGGCGACAGCCGGCAGCGGCGATGTCCTGACCGGCATTATTCTCGGACTACTGGCTCAAGGGGCAGAACCCGAAACGGCTGCTGTTTCAGGAGTTTTCCTTCATGGCACGGCTGGCGACCTGGCAGCTGTTTACCGTTCAGAAGAAAGTATGATTGCCGGAGACATCACCGATATGCTCGGAAAAGCATTCAAGCAAATCAAATAAACAGATAAAGTTATTTTCCATTTATACCGGTAGCCGGCCTCTATTCAGGTCCGGCTACTTTTTTATACAGTCAGACTCTGCTTAATATTCAATACGCTAATCCACCTTCCTAAATAACTTCCAAAATATAACATTCATTATCAACTTCTGTTTCAAAAAAAAGCGATATATTCGGCCACCAAATATACGCAAATGACAAGTAAACCCCGAAATATTATTTTATACTTTCTACTAATCTGTATCCTGTGCTTTTCTTCCTGTTCCAAGAGAAGTTCTGCCTCATCAGAACTATTGCAGGCAGAAAAATTGATGGAAACACTTCCCGACAGTGCGCTGGCCATTCTCAACAAGATACCATCACCCGAAACATTATCAAACAGGGAATATGCCTCTTATTGCCTGCTGTTTACGCAGGCTTTGGATAAAAACTATATTACAATTACTTCCGACTCATTGATAAAAAAGGCCGTCACTTATTATGAAAACCATAATGATATTGCCTCACTGGCGTTATCATATTATTATATGGGAAGAACCTATTTCGATATGCAGGATGCCCTACAAGCACAACAAGCCTATTTGAAAGCATTGGAATTAAGTGAAAGCCTGAACTCCACAGACCTGCTTATAAAAATAAACAATAGCCTCGGAACGCTTTATTCTTATCAGGATATTTACGAAACAGCGTTGCCACTTTACAAAAAAACACTATCTCTTTTGGAAGGGAGTAACGACTCAACCAGAATATCTCTCGCTCTACGCAATACTGCCCGTGTCTTTACAGAAACACAACAATTGGATAGTGCTATATATTATTATCAGCAAGCGATAAAAACAGCCACCCCTGAAAGTTCATCTTCTTTATACAATGATTTAGGTAGTTTATACATGAAAATCGGTCAATATGAAGAAGCGGGCGATTGCATACAAAAATCAATACAAACTTGCTTTACTCCCAGTCTGGAATACCATTTATTTCTAACATACGGAGAATATTTATTAAAAACAGCACAATACGATTCTGCCCAATACTATTTGAGCCAAAGTTTACAGAGTCCCAATATCTATACCCAGGCAGGCAGTTTATACTTTTTAGCCCAGATAAAAAGAAAGAAATCCGACTTTACAGACTATTTCACGTATTGGGACCATTATGAACAACTGAGGGATTCAATCAGGATCAACTCTCATTATGAAAATATACGCATGACGCAGAGCATGTTCAACTACCAACACATAGCAGATGAAAAACTAAAGTATGAACAAGAGGCAGCCAGACAAATGATCATAATATATCAAATACTGATCATCACGGTCTTTCTGTTTCTCACCGGCTTTTTCTTTTTCAAAAAAGAACAGAAGAAAAAGAAAAAGTTACTTGACCTGAAAGAGCAACAATACAAACAAAGCCAACAACATATAGAAGATAATAAACAACAGATCAAATATCTGGAAAACGCACTCTCCAACGGACAGGAAACGCTGAGTGACGTAAAAAAACAACTGTTCGAAACCCAAAAGCTGATGCTGGAAATGGAGAACAGGCAAATCTCTTTAAAACAAAACACATTAGAGATATTAGAACATGATCTCAAAAAGTCTGCTTTATATATCAAAATACATAAGACCGAAACCGGACTTACGGAAAGCGAATGGTCAGAACTGGGTTTACTGATCGATGCGACTTATTCCGATTTCTCAAAACGTATTTTTGACTTATCTCCATATGTCTCTACTGAAGAATTACGTGTCTGTTATCTGGTCAAAATTGGCATTCCTGTTAAAAAGATCGCATCATTGATGAGATTAACAAGCTCCGGAGTCACACAATGTCGGAAAAGACTGTATAAAAAATTGACACATGAGCCTGAAAGCACCGAGAAATTCGACCAGTTTATAACTGATTTATAATAGCTTATCAATTGTCAACATTTTGTCAACAAAAATATAATCTATATTCCAATATGGGTTATACATTTGTAAGGCATTTTCAATTTTATCAACCGACAATTAATAATTAAGATTATGAGACAGTTCATCACAGCTTTATTTTTAGTAATATGTGGAGCATTCTGTGCTCAAAACATGTATGCAGATAATATCCCAACTAAAGGTAAATGGGGTCCTCAGGATATTAAATCTATCTTTCCGGCACCTCCTACAGCTTCAATAGAAGGACAAGATCTGACAATCGAATTTACCAGTCCGCTTAGCAACCTGACTATTCAGGTAAAAGATAATACAGGTATGGTAGTCTATGAAGAATGCGTATCAGCCTCTGGTCCACAAGTATATACTATTCCATTAAATCTTGAGAATGGTGAATATACACTGGAATTAGTGCATAGATACGGATATCTTACCGGCTCTTTCATTATAGAAATAGAATAAGCATTAAACGCGCTAAATTTATGTTTATATACAACTCATGAGGGCGATTTAACCGACCCCTCTATATCTCGATCTCCTTTTCCACTCATGAGTTGTTCTCCCTTAACCAAAACATTAACTATGATTTTTTTATCCCTCCCCAACTAAAGTGCCATAATCATACTGCTCATCTGCATTACAAAAGTCTAAAAGAAGGTTCTAAGGTTGGTTTCTAACAAAATATTTCATAGTTTTGTACAATCATAATTGAGATAAATAATTTGTTTAGATATGAAAAATCTGATCACAATAGCATGTCTTTTGTTTAGCATACCGCTCATGGCGCAAACCAAAGTGGTAAAGAAAAACGCTGTTAAAGCTAATAATTTCGGTATTACCTACTCATTGCCAAAAACACAACTAATCGTTGATGCAGAAGTTACAAAGGTTACCTGCAAAGCCGGTCCTTACTACAAGTATGCAGAAAAATACTTAGGAGTGAAAGATGCGATAACGGAAGATAAGGTATACTATGAGTTAGGAAAACTATCGTTGGTAAACAAAGGAATACCCGACCCGGACAATACGTATATCGTTGAATTTAAAAGTGGTACAGTTGCCCCTTACGCTTATCTGACGGAAGACGGCCTCCTGTGTTCCATCAATGCAGAATATACACCAGAAGAATCAGAACTTGAGACAATAAAGAAAAATGGCCAGGGACCGGCTAAAGTGACGGATGCCTCCGTCTTTTCGGAAGAGTTGCTGATGGCAGGCTCTACAGCCAGACAGGCAGAAGTTGCCGCCAAACAAATCTACCGTATCCGTGAAAGCCGTTTGAATATCCTGACCGGAGATGCAGATAATCTTCCACCCGACGGTGAAGCGATGAAGCTGGTTATCCAACAGTTAGAAGAACAGGAAAAGGCGCTAACCAACCTGTTTACCGGTATCCTTACCAAAGAAACTTCTCATTACGAAGTGAGCATTACCCCTTACGATAATCTGGAAAAAGAAGTTTTATTCCGCTTCTCCAATCTGATGGGTATCGTTGATGCAGACGACCTCGGAGGTGTCCCGGTCTATATGAATTTAAAAGCGACCGAACGTGCTCCGGTGCTCGACCCGAAAGAAGCCGAAAAGAAGGAAAAATCATTGAAAGGCATTGTTTATAATGTACCCGGCAAAGCTAGTATTGAAATCAGCATGAACAAGAAAACACTATATAAAGGAGACGCACAAATTACGCAATTCGGTTCACGCGAAGGGCTTGCTCCTGTTATGTTCGAAGATAAAAAAGCTCCGGTGAAAGTCTATTTCTATCCGGAGACCGGCGCCATAAAACAAATAATTCAATAATAATCTAATTTAAATTTCTATGTTTGAAGGACAACCTAAAGGTTTATACGCGTTAGCCTTAGCGAATACCGGCGAGCGTTTCGGGTATTATACGATGCTCGCAATTTTTACTTTATTCTTACAAGCTAAGTTCGGCTTCACAGCCGCCGAGACATCGACCATCTTCGGTTCTTTCTTAGCAGCAGTGTACTTTATGCCACTCATCGGAGGTATCCTTGCCGATAAATTCGGTTACGGTAAAATGGTAACAACAGGTATTGTTGTCATGTTTATCGGATATGTACTGTTATCTATTCCCACCCCTTCCTCTACCGGAAAAATATTGATGTTCGGTGCTTTAGCCCTGATCGCCTGTGGTACGGGTTTGTTCAAAGGGAATTTGCAGGTAATGGTAGGGAATCTGTATGATGCTCCTGAGTATAAAGCTAAACGTGATACTGCTTTCAGTATCTTCTATATGGCTATCAACATCGGTGCCATGTATGCTCCGACTGCGGCTACCATGATCACTAACAAAATGTTGGGAAAAGCCGGATTCACTTATGTACCGCAACTTCCATCACTGGCCCATCAATTCCTGAACGGAACGATTACTGAAGAAGGAGCAACAACCCTGAGCGGCTTACAGGCTGCCCAGAACTTCGTTGGTGATACAGCGACATTCTGTACTACTTATATTGACAAATTATCAGAGGCTTACAACTATGGTTTTGCTATTGCCTGTATCTCTCTGATCGTATCCATGTTGATCTATGTAGTGTTCCGTCCGACATTCAAGCATGCCGATTACAACTCAAAACAAGCTAAACCGGCTAATGTACAGGAAGAAGAACTGACACCGGAACAGACAAAAGCACGTATCCAGGCATTGTTGCTGGTATTTGCCGTAGTTATTTTCTTCTGGATGGCCTTCCACCAGAATGGTTTGACACTGACATTCTTTGCACGTGACTATACCGCACAGGTCGTGACGGGATTGGATCGTTTAGGATTCAATATCGTAAACCTTACTTTCCTGCTGGTTATTGTTTATGCAGGATTCTCTTTGTTCCAGTCAAAAACAGGCAAAGCAAAAGGAATCTCAGGGCTTGTCCTTGTCATCATGCTTGGCTTACTGGGATGGAGTTACAGTTCTATGGATTCAACGGTCAGTATCTTGCCGCAGATCTTCCAGCAGTTCAACCCGTTCTTTGTAATCGTGTTGACTCCGGTATCGCTGGCTGTATTCGGATATCTGGCAAAGAAAAAGAAAGAGCCGTCTGCACCGCGTAAGATCGGTATCGGTATGGTGATTGCAGCCTGCGGTTTCCTTATCATGGCGTTGGGCTCTTTAGGATTGCCTACTCCGGCAGCTGTTGAAGCAAACGGTATCTCTGCCGATGTTCTGGTTTCGCCGAACTGGCTGATATCGACTTATCTGGTATTGACTTTCGCTGAGTTATTGCTTTCACCGATGGGTATCTCATTCGTATCGAAAGTAGCACCTCCTAAATATAAAGGTATGATGATGGGAGGATGGTTCGTAGCTACGGCTATCGGTAACTATCTGGTGGCTATCATCGGTTATCTGTGGGGCGGAATGCAGTTGTGGATGGTATGGAGCGTATTGATCGTATGCTGTCTGCTGTCGGCACTGTTCATTTTCTCTATCATGAAGCGTCTGGAAAAAGTAGCTAAATAATAAAAGCTAACAGATGAAGTTGCAGCAGACATATCTCAAACAAAAGACTTTCCGGTTCAAAAGATGGAGCCGGAAGGGGTATGCTGCATTCTTCAGTCTGGGCAGGGCTGTTACGATCGGGCAACTTTCTTCTAATGTGGCAGAAAGATTCCAGGTTAAAAACGGTTCCAACCATTCGTCTGTATTATTGACCGGACAAATCGGTCCGGAAGAAGCAAAGAAAGAGACTGAACTTTTGCAGGAACAATCGTGTGCGGAAGCTATATCGTGGCTTTCACAGATGTTACTTCTTCTATTCTCTTTACAGACGGTAAAACAGACATCGGCAGCGGGTTCGTTTGCCTACATTATTATATGTATATATCCTAAAGCGGGAAGTTTCAGTTATGCTGAGACTTCCCGCTTTTCTATTTCATAAAAGACAACCAATATGATTGAAACACTTAAACAGATTGTTATTGAAGGGGGAACCATCAATGAGGAACAGGCCGTCGCCTTATCCCAATCTCCTGATAAAGAGGCTTTATATAAGGCCGCCCATCAGATCACGCGTCACTTCATGGGAAATAAATTCGATACCTGCTCCATCATCAATGCCAAAAGTGGGAATTGCAGCGAGAACTGTAAATGGTGTGCACAGTCCGGACATTATAACACAGTCGTCGCCTTGTATCCTTTACTACCGGCCGAAGAATGTGTTCATCAGGCACTACACAATCGCCAACAGGGAATCGAACGCTTCGGATTGGTTACCAGCGGCAAACGTCTATCGGACGGAGAAATCAGGAAATTAACAGAAACCGTCCGCTATATCAAACAGGCGAGCGACATCAAATGCTGTGCTTCCCTGGGTCTGTTGAATAAAGAACAGTTAAAAGAACTGCGTGAAAGCGGTGTCGAAAACTACCATTGCAATATCGAAACCGCTCCCTCCCACTTCCGAACCCTATGTACCACTCATACAATCGAGCAGAAACTCGAAACAATCCATATGGCACGCGAAGAAGGTTTCCGCATCTGTTCCGGCGGTATCATCGGCATGGGGGAAACCATGGAACAACGGATAGAGATGGCCCTGTTACTCCAAAAAGAACAAGTACATTCCATCCCCTTAAACCTGCTACAACCGATACCGGGAACTCCGCTTGCCGGCACTCCCCAATTATCGGAAGAAGAGTTTCTTACGACTATTGCTCTATTCCGTTTTATCAACCCAGAGGCTTACCTCCGTTTCTCGGGAGGACGTTCACTGTTGAGTAAGGAGACACAACGGAAAGCCTTATATATAGGTATAAACGCAGCAATCATCGGCGACCTGCTGACAACCATCGGTAGCCAGGTAGAGGAAGACAAAATACTCTTTGCCGAAGCCGGCTATTCATTAACAGAAGAAACCGACTGGGTCGGATAACACATACAGATTTATGACAACAGAAGAATTACTGCAATTCGACAGGGAGCATGTATGGCATCCCTATACCTCGACAATCGACCCGCTTCCAGTCTATCCGGTAGCCGGCGCAGAAGGAGTGAATATCATTCTGGCAAACGGCAGACGCCTGGTAGACGGAATGTCGTCCTGGTGGGCGGCCGTTCACGGATACAATCATCCGGTCCTGAACGCTGCCGCTAAAAAGCAAATGGATAAGATGAGTCATATCATGTTTGGCGGCATTACGCATGAACCGGCTATCGAGTTGGCACAGAAATTACTGGCAATCCTTCCTCCGGAGATGGAAAAGATATTCTTTGCCGACAGTGGTTCGGTAGCCGTCGAGGTAGCGATGAAGATGGCTATCCAATACTGCCAATCCGAAGGGAAGACCGGGAAGCACGCATTTGCCACAATCCGCAGCGGATACCATGGAGACACCTGGCATGCGATGTCTGTCTGCGACCCCGTCACAGGCATGCACGGGATATTTGCCGGAAGCCTTCCCGTTCAATACTTTATTCCTCAACCTTCTGTAAAGTTCAATGAAGAATGGGATGAAGAAGCCATGGCTCCATTAAAAGATTTACTGGAACAACATGCCGATGATATCGCCGCCCTGATACTGGAACCTATCGTACAGGGAGCCGGAGGAATGTATTTCTACTCACCGACTTTTCTGGTCCGTGCCAAAGAGTTATGCGAACAATACAATGTATTGCTGATCTTTGATGAAATAGCGACCGGATTCGGCCGTACCGGAAAACTCTTTGCCTGGGAACATGCAGGCGTCGTTCCGGATATCATGTGTATCGGCAAAGCCTTGACCGGAGGATATCTGACACTCTCGGCCACGCTGACTACGACACGGGTGGCTACCACTATTTGTTCCGGTGAGGCCGGTTGCTTTATGCATGGCCCGACCTTTATGGGAAACCCGCTGGCCTGTGCTATTGCCTCTGCTTCTGTCTCCCTGCTTTTGGAAAGCGGATGGAAAGAGAAAGTCAATGCCATTGAAGCACAACTTCGCAATGAACTGGCTCCGGCGCAATCATTTGAGAATGTAAAGGAAGTACGGGTACTCGGAGCCATCGGGGTGATTGAAATGAAAGAACCGGTCAATATGGCAATCCTTCAACGTCGCTTTGTGGAGGCTGGCATTTGGGTCCGCCCATTCGGCAGGTTAGTTTATTTAATGCCGCCGTTTATCATCCGACCGGAAGAGCTGACGGTTCTGACTTCGGGGGTATTGAGGTGCATAAAGAAATAAACAATGAAAGATTATACTCTGATATTAAAACAATTAAATGAAGCGGGGAACCTGCGTAGCTTGCCGGACATCGTCCACACTGGCAACCGGATAGAAAGAGACGGGCAGGTTATGCTTAACCTCTCTTCTAACGATTACCTGGGATTGGCGTCCCGCTCTGATCTGAGGGAAGCTTTCTTTGAAGAATGGAAGGAAAAAGGTTATCCTCTCTCCTCCTCTTCTTCCCGCCTGCTGACCGGGAATTTTACGGTATATACGGAATTGGAACAGTTGATGGCCGAACGCTTCAACCGGGAAGCCGCCTTGCTTTTCAACAGCGGTTATCATGCCAATACCGGAATACTGCCGGCTTTGGCCGATAAGCAAACCCTCATCCTTGCCGACAAACTGGTACATGCCAGCATCATCGACGGGATACTGCTCAGCGGCGCCCCTTTCCAACGATACCGCCATAATGATTACAATCAGTTGGAAACATTATTAAAGAAGAATGCCGGTCAATACGAACAGTTATTTATCGTAACAGAAAGTATCTTTAGCATGGATGGCGACGTTGCGGACCTCCGTCGCTTGGTGGAATTGAAGAAAAGCTATCCGAACGTTTGCCTCTATGTCGACGAAGCCCATGCAATCGGTGTACGCGGTAAAAAAGGTCTCGGAATAGCCGAAGAACAGGATTGTATCCGCGAGATAGACCTGCTGGTCGGCACTTTCGGTAAAGCGCTCGCCTCTATGGGTGCCTATGTGGTCTGTAGCCGGACCATCCGGGAATATCTGGTCAACTGCATGCGTCCGCTGATATTCAGCACTGCCCTGCCTCCAGCACAGATAGCCTGGACACGTTTCATCTTCGAACGGCTTCCGGAATTTTCCTCCCTGCGTGAAGAACTCACCCTGACAAGCCATCTGCTTTCCGATGCCCTCGAAGGCAAAGGAGGAGAAATCAGCGAAAGCCATATCATCCCTTATATAATCGGAGAAAATAACGATTGCATCAGCAAAGCCGAAGAGTTACAACGCAAAGGTTTCTATTGTCTCCCTGTCCGTCCGCCCACGGTTCCGAAAGGAACGGCACGGATACGCTTCTCATTGACAGCGGATATAACCACTGCGCAACTCACCCAACTGATAAAAGAAATATGAAAATAGAAAAACAACTCAATAGCTCCCATCCCCGTCTGCACCTCTTCTTTGCAGGCTGGTCTGCCTCGCCCGAATCATTCACCGGACTGAAAGCAGAGAACGGAACGGATATCATGCTCTGTTATGATTACAGGGACATGACATTCCATGAAGACCTAAGCAGCTATAAGGAAATCCATCTGATTGCCTGGTCCATGGGAGTGCGTATGGCAGAACTGGCTTTAGCCGGGAAATACGCACTAACCACAGCTACCGCCGTCAATGGCACGCCCCGGCCGATAGACGATAACTTCGGTATCCCGGAAAATATCTTCCGGGGAACACTCGACAACCTGACAGCCGAAGGTATGAAACGTTTCAACCGACGGATGTGCGGCAGCCGGGATATACTCGCACAATACGAGAAATTTCCTGCCCGCCCGCTGGAAGAGGTTAAAGACGAGCTACAACATATTTACAATCTTTGTAACGGCCAATCAATGACAAATGCAGACGACACAACATCCATACAATGGACACGTGCCATTATAAGCTCGGACGATCATATCTTTCCGGCTGCCAATCAACGCAACTACTGGAACGGACGTTGCCCGGTAACAGAAATCACAGCACCTCATTATCCTTTTTATTTATGGAAACAGTGGAACGAATTATAACCCGCTTCAGCCGCGCGCTGGATAGTTACGACCTGCATGCCGATGCACAGCAACAAATCTGCCGGAAACTCACCAGTATATTATCGCGTTACACCGACATCCATTTCCAGCGTGCCCTTGAAATCGGTTGCGGAACGGGCGGTTTCACCCGTCTTTTGAAAGAAAGCTGCGTAATCGACGAATGGTATCTGAACGATATCTGTGACGGTTGCCGGGAGAAAGTAGCCTCCCTGTTCCCCGGACAGTCACCACTCTTTATCGCCGGAAATGCGGAAGAGATCGACTTTCCCGGTCGCTTCGACCTGATCGCATCTGCTTCCGCCTTTCAATGGATGAAGGAGCCTGTACAATTCCTTCATAAACTGGCCGGAATGCTTTCGCCCAACGGGACTTTACTGTTCAACTCCTTTGCACCCGGCAATTTAACAGAGATCAAGCAATTGACCGGCAAAGGCTTAACATATCCTTCTGGCGAACTGCTGACGGAATGGCTGGAGGAAGATTTTCATCTGATTCACCTGAGAGAAGAAGAAATAATCCTCACTTTCGACACACCGCTCGATGTACTCCGCCATTTAAAGCATACAGGGGTAACCGCTACCGGCGACGGCACCTGGACACGCGGCAAACAAACAGATTTCTGCCGGGATTATCAGGAACTGTTCCATACAAATAATAATCAGGTAACACTCACTTACCGCCCGCTCTATGTGCTGGCAGTAAAAAAACAAGCATAAAAAATGAAAGGAAAAGTCTTATTTATTTCAGGCATCGACACCAATATCGGCAAGACCTATGCTACTGGTATCCTCGCCCGTGCCCTGGCCGAAAAGGGCAAAACGGTCATCACCCAGAAGATGATACAAACAGGTTGTACGGAAGTATCGGAAGATATTGAAATGCACCGACAATTACAGGATATCCCCTTTACCGAAGAGGATAAGGCCGGCCTCACCTGTCCTTACATCTTTACGTATCCCAGTTCGCCGCACATGGCTGCCGAACGCGACGGACGCACCATCGACCTGTCGACCATCACCGAAGCGACACGCAAGTTACAGGAGAAATATGAATATGTCCTTCTCGAAGGTGCCGGCGGACTGATGGTTCCGAATGATTTCAACTCGCTCACCATCGATTACGTAAAGGAACAAAATTATCCGGTCCTGCTCGTCACCTCCGGAAAACTGGGAAGTATCAACCATACCTTGCTCAGCCTTTTTGCCTGTAAACAATATGGAGTAGAAGTAAAAGCACTGGTCTACAATCTCTATCCGGAAACGGACAAATTAATTGCCGATAATACGATGGAGTATCTCACCCAGTATCTTGAAAAGGAGTTTCCGGGAACAGCATTTATCTGTTTGCCGGAATATAAAGAAGAAATGAATATAAATGATATTTCGATAACCGAGCTACTTTGACGACAGTCGTCAACGAGAAGTGACGTAAGTCGTCAACCACCATTGACGGAGATCGTCACCTCTCGTTGACGGTCACCGTCAAAACAAACCAATCAACAGTAATCGCTAAAAAATATCCCGTTACAAATTATCCGTCCCAATAATCTCCGATACCCGGGCATTGGCACGAGCCTTGATTTCAGGAGTGATACTATCTTTTACCAACTTCAGGACCAACGTCATTACGGCAATATCATCCGTAAAGCCGATAACAGGCAGGATACCATCCGGTATCAAATCAATCGGCAGGATAAAATAACCGAGGGCACCGACAATATAGGCTTTATGCTGGAGAGAAACTTTATCGTCCTGCAACATATAATAAAGTGTAAACACCGGTAATAACACAGTAGCTCCCACCTTTTTGGCTACCCGTTCAACCTTTTTCCAAAAACGGTTATCCGAATAATAGGTTCCGTATTTCTGCACTTCGTGTACCTCTTCAAAAGGAACATCTTCAATTCTATTTGTACTCATACTCGTTGTTTTTACCAATCAGAGCAGTTCACAGACTGCCCCTTCCTACGGGCAAAGATACTAATTTTATCCAGCCATGCAAATCCTTATCTTCCGCTGTTCATACTTCCGACTAAACCTGCTAAACAACAGGAAACCGGCAAAAGCCGAAGCGATACCGACTGTTGAAAGAGAAAGGACCTGTTATATTTATATAGGTGTCGGTATCGCCCATCCAAAGAGGAAGCTGTGCTTCCTGGGAAAGGCCTGAGCGGGTGAACGTCCGTGAAGGGGGAAAACGAAGCGTCCGGAGCAAAGGGCAATTATTTCTATAAATGCAACTGCAACCCGAAAGAAACCGGATGAAGAGCCGGTCCTTTTTTACTCTCAAACATTTCAATAGGCGAATACTTGAAGTAAGCCCCTATGCAGCCGACACCCGCTTGAAAAAGAAGGTCCATCGTAACAGGACGAAGGTTCATGCCACCATCCATTTTCTGCTTCCGGGTCTTTCCACGTTCGTCATCATAAACAACTTTGGAAGAAGAGGTTGTCTTGATCACTCCAACGACACCACCGGAAACGAAGAAACGGGGTTTATGTCTTTTCTTCGGTGTCTGCCATTCGAGCAATACAGGAATGGTAAGGCTGGTCATATTCAGTTTACTCTTTTTATAAACAACACCTTCGGGAGCAGGAACCAGCTGGGTAACACCGTCCACTTCCTGGAAATGAGCGTTTTCATCTATACGGTAACGATTCCAGCGCAGACCGGCACCGGTCACCAGCGCCCAGTTATATCGGGAGAACGGAAAGCTGAACTCCATAAAATTCAGATTATATTCCAGCGATTTCCCTTTGCGCAGCGAAACATCGTCTCCATCGAAACTGTTGAAGCCCATACCGAAGCCGGCCCAGTGGGCGGAAAAGTCCCTGTCCCAGGTGGGAACAGGTATATTCAACGTCTTGATATGTTTGCGACGTTCGTAACTTTGCCCGTCACGGTAGTGCCCTTCAAAAACCATTTCATCATCAACCGCTTCACCATTTTCATCCAGCTCATATACCCGCACCTTCATCCGGTCGCCGTTATCTTTGACTTCTATACGTTTCTTTTCCAATGTGATAATCGTATCGGCCGGCATCGGTTCTACTTCTGCTGCCAACAAACCCATCACGGGGAGACAGGCTGCCATAATTAGTATTAATCTTTTCATCTTCATATAGTTTTATTCGTTTATAAATCTTTTTTAGTGAACAAGATAGTAATCAGGTCATCACTATCCAAATCTCCTTCGATATAGACCAGGGTTATCACGCCTTTTGCATTGACTTTGAAAAGGACAAAACGGTTTATATCGGCCTCCTTACCCGGCAACTGGTAATAAGCGGAAATCACACCGCCATCGTCGGTCACTTCCTTAATCTTACGGGCACCTTTCTGGTCTGCCTCCAGACACTGACGGGTGAAACACAAGGCTTCCGGATCATTCTTGATCGTAATGCTCTTATAGCGGGTCATGCCGTACGTCTCGAGCATTTCGTTGGAAAGTTCCACCATCGTTACATTCTTTTTACGGCCGTAACGCTGGAAAACATCCTGTATCTTCAGGTCTTTCTGCAAGACCTCAGCATCTGTTGCCCCTACTCCGGCAGGAAACAGCATAAGGGCTGCCAACCATACTAATAATGTGTATTTAATCTGTTTCATCGCAACATGTTTTTTATTCGTCATCACTGAATATGGAACCGAGTTCCTTTAATTGGTTATCTATGATCCGGCGATCTGCTTCATCCTTATCTTCTTCGGGAAAATATTCGTCTGCAGGAGTGGCCACCTCATGCAACGCTTCAAAAGCCGAAGAGCGAACCTTATGGATATCGGTATAGCACCGACCGTTTATCACTACATAATTATCTGAACAGAAACAGGGATCGGCCGGATAGAGCAACTGACTGATTCCCAAGGACACCAGCACACAAGCAGCAACTGCCGACAGGACATAAACCACCGACTTGCGATTCAACCGGAAACGCTTTTCCGGAAGTGCTTCGGGAGCGATCTCCGACCATATCTCTTCTGCCATATCCCTTTCAGCCGTAATCTCCTCATCGAAATAAGCAAACAAAGGTTTGTAGGCAGACAGGTTTTCCGGAACATTGTCTGAAGCGAAGAAACGACGGAGCTTCTGCTCTTCCTCAGCCGAAGTCTCTCCTTCAAAATACCGATTCAATAATTCATCTATATTCATAATTGCTCCTGTTTGTTTAATAATAAAAACTGTTCCCGTATCTTCTTCCTGGCTCTCGAGAGGTTGGAACGGATAGCTTCGACCTGAGAACCGGTTATCTCGGCTATCTCCGCAATCTCATAGCCTTCCACATCTTTCATCCGGATAATGGTTTGCTGTACAGCAGGCAGTTGGCTGATCAGTTGCCGGATACGGGCGGCGGCATCCTGTTGCTCCAACTGTTCGGCCGGCGAACGGTATCCCGAATCCAGCGACAGCGTCTCTATATCGGGACCTTCCGGCCGGCGGGCTCGCAGTTTATCCAGAGCCAGATTCTTGGTGACCTGCATCGCCAGTGCTTCCACGCTATTGTAGCCGTCCAGTTTCTCACGGATATACCACAGCTTCAAAAAAGCCTCCTGCACGATATCCTCGGCATCGGCCTTTTCCTGCATCAGTCTCAGGGAAAAGTTGATCAGCTTATCCCGGAGTGGTAAGACGGTTATTTTAAACGTTTCAAGTTCCATTCTGTTAGTATGACGACAAAGGAAGGAAAACATAACACGAAAATTCCAGTTTTTTGCCAGAATTATTGCATAACTTTGTAAATAAATAAGATAGCCCATGAAAATTCTGATTGTAGAAGATGAAGATTCTTTGCGTGAAGTAATGATCCGTTCGCTGGAGAAGGAGCGCTATGTCGTGGAAAGTGCGGCCAACTATCAGGATGCTTTGCTGAAGATCAACGATTATGATTACGATTGTATCGTGCTGGATATCATGTTGCCGGGCGGTAGCGGCCTCCACTTGCTGGAAGAATTGAAGAAGATGCGGAAAAAAGACAGTGTTATCATCGTCTCCGCCAAAGACTCGATCGAAGATAAAGTGACTGGTCTTGACCTCGGTGCCGACGACTATCTGACCAAGCCTTTCCACCTGGCCGAGCTGAATGCCCGTATCAAATGCATCATCCGCCGGAAACAACAGGATGGCGAAATGCATATCAACCTGGCAAACATTATTGTCTACCCGGACCGCCATGCCGTATATATTAATGAAGAAGAACTGGTGTTGAACCGCAAAGAGTTCGACCTGCTTTACTATTTCGTCACCAACCCCGACCGCCTGATTAGCAAAGGAGCACTGGCCGAATCTATCTGGGGAGATTATATCGACCAGGCAGACAGCTTCGACTTTATTTACAGCCAGGTAAAAAACCTGCGCAAGAAACTGAAGTCTGCCGGAGCGACAGCCGAAATCAAAGCAGTCTACGGTTTTGGCTATAAAATGGTAAACGAAGAATAACACGATGAAACTGATCCACTATACATTCCGCAACCTGTCGATTCCGTTATTGATCATCCTGACGGCCTGGGCCTGTTGTTTCTATTTCGTCATCATGCACGAGATAGACGACGAGACCAATGACAGCCTGGAGAATTATAAGGAAATCATTATCAAGAGTGTCCTTGCCGACAGCACATTACTACGTGACCATGTCGACATCATGACCAAATATTATATCCGTGAAGTCCCGGAGTCGGAAGCAGAACTGGATAAAGACGAGTTTTTCGACTCCACCACCTATATCGAAATCGAAATGGAGTACGAACCGGTCCGCGTATTACGTACCTGGTTCATGACTTCCGACCGGAAATATTACGAGTTGACCATCGAAACTTCAACCCTCGAGAAAGAAGATATGGCCGAAGCTATCTTCTGGAGTATCATTATATTATATGTCAGCCTGCTTTGTTGTATCCTGCTGGTATCGCACTTTGTATTCAAATCCAGTTTCCGCCCTCTTTACACGCTGGTCAAATGGTTGAAAGAATACCGCCCCGGAAAACAACCGGCTCCGCTAGTAAATGAAACCAAAGTGGAAGAATTCAAAATCCTGAATACAGCCATACAAACAGCCATGGAACGAAATACGGCCATGTATAACCAGCAGAAACAATTCGTCGAAAATGCTTCCCACGAACTGCAAACACCGCTGGCTATCTGCATGAACAAACTGGAACTTCTCAGCGAAAACCCGGATTGCACGGAAGAACAGCTTTCCGAAATAGCCGGAATCAATCATACGCTCCGTGGGATTATAAAGATGAACAAATCCTTGCTACTTCTTTCGCGTATCGACAACAAACAGTTTCCCGACACGTCTGAAATAGAGTTCAATAAACTGATCGACAGACTCCTACCGGATTTTAAAGAGATGTATGAATACAAAAATATACAGGTATCCTATACGGAAGCCGGTTTATTAACATATACGATGAACGAATCGCTGGCTACTACCCTGGTCAGCAATTTATTAAAGAATGCGTTTATACATAATATAGAAAACGGAACAATCGCCATTACAGTAACCAGCCGTACATTGACTGTCGCCAACAGTTGTGACAACCCGAAACTGAATGAAGCTACTTTGTTCAACCGTTTTGAAAAACAGACACATAAGAAAGATTCAACCGGACTGGGATTAGCGATCGTTAAATCGATTGTTTCCATTTACGGGATAAATATAAAATATGAATATAATGGGCTGCATCAGTTCATTTTAACATTCAAATAATCATTTTTCCCAAATCTTTCCCAAATGTAACCTTTTCTTTGCAGTATAAATTAAAAGAAGAAAGTCATGAAAAAGTTCGGATTAATTCTGGTCAGCCTGTTATTATCGACAATGGCCATTTTCGCAGACAACGAGAAGATTACAAGAGACAAATCGGTATTGCCTTCTGTATGTCGCAACTTCCTGTCAGACCATTTCGGACAGACAGATATCTCGCATATAAAAATAGAAAGCAATCTGTTGGGAACAAAAGGATATGACGTGATCCTTACCAACGGAATTAATGTGGAATTTGACAAGTCCGGCGAATGGAAAGAGATCGAAGCGCGCCATGCCTCCATCCCTTTAGAAATCCTGCCTGCCAGAATAGCTGATTATATAAGGATGAATTTTGCCGATAGCAAGGTAATCTCTGTGGACAAAGACACACGCGAATATGAAGTCAAGTTAAACAATGACCTTGAACTCAAATTCGACCGTAACGGTAACTTTAAGAAATTCGATTAACAAAACAACAAAAAGAAAATAAGTATGGAAGTAAAACTATCTATCTTAGCATTAGCATTGTGCGGTCTGTTTGCATTTACAAGTTGTGATGATGATGACAACAACTATCTGCCCGACCAAACCGTCACTAAAGCATTCGATGAAAAATACCCGGGTGTCGGTAAAGTAGAATGGGAAACAAAAAGTGGTTATGAGGTAGCCGATTTCCATCTGAGCGGAAATGATGCCGAAGCCTGGTTTGACAATAAAGGCAACTGGGTAATGACAAAGACGGAAATCAATTTCGGTCTGCTCCCTGAAAACGTACGCACTGAACTGAAAAAAAGCATTTATGCTGACTGGAAGTATACTGACTACGACAAACTCGAACGTTCCAACGCTGCCACAGTTTATGTAATCGAGGCAGAACAGGGCGAAAAGGAAGTCGACCTCTATTATACGGAAGACGGAGTGCTCATAAAAGTAGTCAATGACTCAGAAAACGATCACAACGACTTTTACCCTGTTGTTATCCCGCAAGCAATCAGCGATGCCATCAACGAGATGTATCCGGGTGCCACTGTGCTGGAGTTCGATCAGGAAAAGAATGGTTTTGAAGTGGATATCCTCCATAATAATATCTACAAGGATGTTTATTTCAATACTGAAAACCAATGGGTTTCTACAGAATGGGATATTACAAAAGATCAGGTTCCGGCAATCGTCATGAATGCTTTACAGGCTTCCGAATACAAGTATTATACAATTGATGATATTGATCTGATTGAAAAACCGGAAGGTACTTTCTATGTATTCGACCTGGAACAAGGAGATAATGATGTTGAAGTAACATTCGATTCCGAAGGCAATATTAAGAGTACCCAAAAAGATTAACTCTGTAAAAACGAACTTTGCATAGAGTGAATTTGTTTCTTACGAGAATAAACTACACGGATACGATGGCTGGACCTCCATTGTATTCGTGTTTTCTTTTATAAACAATTAAAATTAAACGTCATGAAAGAAAAACTATCTGTTTTAGCCATTCTCGTATGCTGCATTTCGCTGCTTGCCGGTTGTAATAACCATCAAAAGAAAGTAAACCAGACTGTCGAAGTCCCTCAGGTTTTCCGGAACTTTATCTCGACCAAATATCCGCAGGCAACCATCCTGAAACTCGATAAAGAAAAGAGCGGCACGGAAATCGATATAAAAGACAAAGGCATCCATAAAGAAGTATCATTCAATGAAAAGAACGAATGGATCAGCACCCAATGGGATACCCGTATTGAAGATGTCCCGGTCGTTGTGACGGACGAACTTGCCAGTTCCGCCTATAACCAATACAAAGTACTGGAAGTAGATGCAATCGAAAAACCAGCCGGTATGTTTTACGTATTTGAACTGAAACAGGATAATAATAAGGTAAAACTTACATTCGATTCGGAAGGACAGCTCATAGAATAAAAAGGGGAGTACTAAAAGACCAGGCAGATAACCACAGATATATATTATCATAAATAAACTATCTGCGGTACCTGCCCGATCAATATCATTTGTATATCATAGTGAGACCTTTAATGTTCTTGAAAACGTTTCTCTAACTCTTGTTGCCGGACATCATCCCAATAGTAACAATCCAACTCAAAAAAAGTAGATGTATACGGGATTGTCAGATTACTTTTCAAAATAATGACATTAAAGACACTGCTTATGCTATCCAGCCGGGCTATCAACTCCTCATGAGGTACATACTGTAAATACCCCCCGAATAAGCCAGCAACCTCCTGCCGGAGTTCTGTGATCCCCGAAGCATCCGTATCCTTCATAAACAGCAGTTCCCGATCCTGATAGACATTCGCTTTAATATGCGGTGCCCGATCGATTTCAGCCGTAACAAAAGATAAGACTTCCAGGTAATCGTCTCCTGTACAGATCGTCTTAATGCCTTCCTGACTTTGCAGGGGATAAGCCATATCCGTCACAACGATCCAGTTACGATGTCCCAATAAAGAAATTTCATTATGCAGTTCCTCTTTCCAGGAGAGTTTTTCAGAAGCGCAGCTTACCCCTAGAAAACAAAGAACAATTACTAACCAACCGTATTTATAACTATTTTGTATCATAACCTGGCAGATTAATTGTCCTTAAACAAAATACAATCCAAACCGAAATGATACCCGGATGATTTCTCATTCTTACCAGCAACCTCAACCCTCAGTTCAAAAGTATTATTCATCGGTTGTTGAAGTCCCAGGTCTAATTCTCTGCATTCTATTTTATTACTGTAAGCATCCCAGCTTTCCGCGATTAGCTTTTCATTGATATAGATATTCAATTTAGCGGAAACAGGTGAAGTTGTCAGGTAAAGAAGAACTTTTTTAGGATGATACTGCTCTCCGAAACGGAAAGAAACATAATCCTTCACCTTAACAGCCTCAACCGACAACTGTTTAGCCATGCTCCATTTCGAATCAGACTTTTCATTATCCATAGCCTGTACCTTCCGGATCAGTCCGTCAGAAGCAAGCAGCGGATATATATCTTCCAATTCAATAGCATTCTTTATACGGAAATTGTTTGTCTGCGTAATCATTTCCAGATCCTCTATCTGAGGAACCGGACCAGAGGCCGCTTCAACCATTGGAGGCCTGTTATGTTCGGCCTCCATGCTCCCATACCAGAATGATGTCAAAGCGTATTGCAGGATCGCATCCGGCCCGGACGAAAAATTGAACGCTTCCATATCGAGCTTAAACCGTTGATTGAACGGTATCGCATCCAGCGAACGACTTCTTGTACAGATATTATATCCACGAGTATGGGGGTTCTCTCCGGTAAACCCACGCGTCTCTCCTCCTACCCGGATGTTTGCCAGGAAAGGCGTTGAGAACTCGTCTTCACGAGTAGGGTGAACACCTCCGGCCCAACCATAATAATCTTCCGTGCCCGTCCCGAAATGGGAAGGGAAACGCCTGTCAAAATCGTCATCCACATAAATCTTTTCATCCCCTTCTCCCCACCACCAGGGTAACGGGTTCAGAACAACAAAATTATCTCCCACATGAATGCCTTCTCCTTTTACTTCGACAAAAGTCATATCACGGACCGGATTGGCCATATAAGGTTCATCAGTCCACCAATTAGCATGGAAATAATAAGTATCGTCTGTCCATTTCCAGGGAGAAACCACTATCTCGGACTCCAGTTTTACCGAAAATGTGGAAAGATTATGAATGCGTATCTCCCCGCTTTTCCTGTAAGGCATAATCCATCGGCAGACCATTGTCCCATCGGGATGAACCTCCCGTACCCATGTCTTATAAGGATCTACCGCATTGACATTCCCGAAGAAGTCTCCTAACGGACACCAAACGGTTGATTTATCATCAAAAACTATTTCAAGGACGGTCGAACGTAAAGCCTGCGGAACATTTTCGGCAGACAACTTAAACGTCATATGACGAATGGCAGAAGTACCTTTGGGCAAAGGAATAGCCTCTGTCTGCCGGCTGCTGACCGACTTGGAAAAAGAAACTTTCTTCCCTTTAGTAAAGGGTGTGGAGTCCGTCAACTCTTTCCCGGTCTGCGTCAAAACAGCCTGATAACGTTCCATAAATTCCGGTTGAAATGTTTCGACCTTTACTTCCGGAGAATAAGCCCTATAGTTTATAATATAGAAAAATGAATCTCCTTCAACGGATACTTTACAACTTTTGCCGAATGAAATCGGTAAATATAAATCTCCTGCCCGACAAGTATAAACGGCAAAAGGAGGCGGAGCAAAAGATTCACCCGTCAACAGCCGGATCATATTCGTCCGTATGGATGGCTCTTCCTCTCCATCCAGATAAATCAAGATATCCGGTCCCTCCCTGTTATCGAAATCCTTATAGAAAAAAGGAGTCCATATCCGGGTCAACACCCCCGGTCCGTCACACTCCATCAGGACAGACTCCTGTTTCCCGTTATTTGTTTCTTTACGCAAGTCAAAACCCTGATCGCCGTTAGCAAACCATCCTACCGGATCATCCGGCGTTACAGCTGCACGATTGTAACTGCTACTTTGTAACGCCTTATACGGAAATTCCGGTTTCCTAGTCATGACAGTACGGTCTGTCATTTCCTGCAACAACGATTTGAAAGTGACATCGTATTGTTGGGCATCACTGTTTTGCAGACAACAAAACAGACTAATAATAATAAGCCCTGTAAACAAGCTGTTCTTTCCCGTTCTCATATATGATAATTATTTTATTATTCCCTTTCGGGTTATTATGACCAACCTGGATTTTGTTCCAGATTCGGATTCAGCAATATCTGCCTGGTAGGAAGAGGAAGCAAATAATGTTTCTCTTCAAACTTGCGCTTATTGGTTGGTTCGATGATAATACTGCCCGTCTCATCCTGCGGAAAATCAATGTTACTCCATCTTGAATCGGTAGCATATTGAGTATCGCGCCATAAAACACCTTTCAAAGCCATCGGCATTTCTGTCTCCGCATTTTTCCAACGGCGTAAATCGTCGAAACGGAATCCTTCAAGAAAAAGTTCAATCGTTCTTTCCCGCCTGATTTCCGTCCGCATATCCAAACCGTTTGCTGAGACGAATGTATTTGTTAAAGCCGGAAGCCCTGCCCTTTCTCTTAATTTATTAATAGTCAGATCCAATTGCTGATCTGTTATACTTCCGTTTTTCTCAAATAAAGCCTCAGCATGTATCAACAGGACTTCCGCCAGGCGGATAACCGGCCAGTCCACTCCGAACGGCGAAGCGACTTCCACCCTGAACTTGACCGCATAATATCCTGTCCGGGTCGTATTACCAAAATTGATATCATAAATATTGCCTCCTGCAAAAGGATCGTTCCAGTTACGGTTATATTCAGGAGGATTATTCGCCCAAAAGCGGGTGAACGGTTTTTGCAGAACATTTGTCATACGAAGATCCCTGTTTTCATATTCGCTCTCGACGGTTTCACGCCCTGCAAACAATGGAGATTTGTCTATTGGCAAACCATCCGTACACAAAAACAGATCAGCAAACTTACGGGTGACACTCGGATATTTATGTGCGCTACTGGTTCCTGCTGGTCTGATATCCGCATCGAAACGATTTGTCAGTATATACTCCTGCTGGTCAGCTTTCGTCAGCCCTGCAACATTTGATTTACCTTTATCCAACAAAAAGAAATAGCGGTAACTCTCCTCTCCTAAAACATCCCTGCGATCGAAAATCACATACTGGTTTCCGTTTATCACTTCTCCGGTCGCAGCAATTGCCAGGTCCAACAGTTCATCGCCATTTTGCCCTCTGAATTTACGCCAGGTTCCCTCAAATAAGGCAATGCGTCCTTTAAAAGAAAGTGCAGCTTCGCGACTTACACGTCCTTTCTTTCCCTCCGCTATGTCTTTTTCTTTCGGCAGTAATGATATTGCTTTGTCCAGGTCTTTCAGGATATGGTCTACAACTTCTTCCCGACTGTTTCTCGGTCCGTAAAGTAATTCCGTATCATCCAGGTCGAGTACTTTATCTATGATAGGAACGCCGCCATAGTATCTCAGCAACTCAAAATAAGCAAACGCCCTGAAAAAATGTGCCTCACCGACATATTCACTGATCTGTTCCGCCAGATCAGGAACCAGTATGGCCTTTTCAAGCAAGTAGGTAGTATTCCTTATATTTATATAGGGACTTTTCCACTGGTCACTATTCGGTTCCGGCGAATAACTGCCGTTACTGATCGTATTTTCACTCCAATCGACCAGAATATCCGAACGCACATCCAGGCCTGCGCCGGAACTGGGCAGAGAGAAATAAAACTGATTGGCAAACAATTCGAATTGCCCGGCACTTTGAAAAAACGTAGGCTCAGAATATTTATCCTGCGGAAACAAACTCAAATCCTTCTCACAAGAGCAAAGCAATATACCTGCCAACAAAAAACATATTGAATATACTATATTATTTTTCATAATCTTGCATGTATTTAAAGTGTAACATTTATCCCAAATGAATAGCCTCTGGGGAAAGGAGTAATACGCGGGTTAAAGGGTTTCTCCGGATCATAAATTCCCGGGATAGAATAAGCCTCCCAAATATCCGTTCCGCTGAAATATACCCTAAGTTTTTCTATTTTCGCTTTACCGATCAGGCTTTTCGGGAAAGTATATCCCAATTGCAGGTTCTTCAGGCGAATATATCGGTTATTATAGAATTTATAAGGAGCATTAGACGCTACATAATCGTGATTTTTAACAGCATCATTCTGTGACAGACGCGGATAAACCGCATTAGTATTACCTGATGTCCAGTATTTTCCATAGAAATATTCCTGTGGCGGCCATGAGTCATATTCAATCGGTTTATTCGATTCCAGCACTTGCCATTTCAAAACTCCCTGGAAGAACATACTCAAATCTATATTTTTCCAGTTCACTCCCAGATTGATACCAAACAAATAATGCTGCCCGTTATCTCCCAAATGAATCATATCACCAGAATCGGTCGTCGGTTTCCCGTCCTCTCCTAACTTATAAACCTGGGGAAGCAATTTTCCGTCACCATCCAGATCTTTATAACGAACATCTCCCAGTGATAGATTATTCGGAATACCGGAAGTCATTTTCGCATTATAGTCAGCCAGTTCCTGTTCTGTCTGAATAAAACCGTCAAAGTCATATCCGAAATAAGAACCGATAGGATATCCTTCCACAAAAGAGTTATATCCGGAATTTGGTATCGTCGAATCAGCCAACTTCAAGACTTTACTGGTGTTATTGCTCAGATTCATATTCGCAGAATACCCCCAGTCACCTATCTGATCACGCCAGCCAATTGAAAGTTCCCATCCTTTGGAACGGACATAAGCTCCGTTAATACTGGGAGCCGTTACTCCCAAAACCTGGGGAAACTCCTGTGTAAAAAACATATTCGGATTGTTTTTGATATACAGGTCCAAAGATGCGTTCAGACGTGAATCCAGCAGAGATACATCCAAGCCCAAATTCTTTGTGTCGATCTTTTCCCATGAACGGGTTTTACTGGCCATCCCCGATAAAGTAGCCTGCTGAGTCAGCGACGGAGACAAAGAGTTTCCCATTGGATATTGCCCGTTGATATTGATCTGGGCGATATAATCGTACAATCCGATACTGGCTTCATTCCCCATCTGTCCCCAGGAAGCACGCAATTTCAGGAAATTTACAATATGATTGATCGATTGCATAAAGGACTCATTCGATATCGTCCAGGCACCGGAAACGCCAAAGAAAGGTGACCATCTATGCCCTTCGGCAAAGCGGGAAGAGCCATCGTAACGGAAGGTTCCTTCCAGTAAATATTTATTGTCGAACGAATATCCCAACCGGGCAAAAACAGAATTTAATGCACGGTCAGATTTAGTCTCGCCATTATATTGCTCATCACTGCTTCCTACGCCGAAGGTCGGTAGTTCCGGACTGATCAGCCCCAAACGTCGATAAGCGTTGAATGTACGATGGTCCTCTTCTTCATGTGAATAACCGGCCATCAGGTCAAAGCGGTTTTTCTCTAATAAAGTATACTGATAATTAGCATAAATATTGGCTACCGTATAACGGGAACGGCCATATGAAGAGCCGGCTGAATTACGTCCGTTAGTCGAATTATATGAATATTTATTATTTTCGTCATACATATCGAACCCCAGTTCCGCCCATTCATTTTCATTAATATCAAAACTGGTGGAATATTCACCCGTTATCGATAAGTTTTGAATCGGTGTCAACACAAATCCCAGCAATGCTTTCACCCTATAATTCAAATCCGTTGTATTCCCTCCATCCCGGGCATAGCCGATCGGATTCTGATGGGAACCGAAATTATATAAATTGCCTGCCGAATTAAACGGCATAAATACCGGCCATATCAACCCTTGCCAAAATTCTACCTGGTCATATTTATAAGGTTCCGTAACTTTTTGCCTTTCAAAGTCGAATATCGTTTTTATCTTTAAAAAGTTTGTAACATCATAGTCGTTCTTCAGTTTGACAAAAAAGCGCTTATTTGAATTGTCGGCATAATTCAGCATGGCGTCCTGACTGACATATCCGACTGAATTGTAATAATTCAACCGCTGTGTCTTACCGGAAACCGAAAGATTATAATTTTGCATCGGTGCAGGACTAAACATTATATCCGGCCAGTTATAATCGCCAAATACAAAATTCGCACTATTATCAAAAGGCCACTGACAGGAATATTGCCCGTTGTTCTGTTTGATAATATCCATCGTCAATTGGTTATCCGCTATATATTTCGCGATATGGCTATACATATTCGTATTTTGTCCATCATTCACAAAACCCTCATTCATCATCTCCACCAACTGCAATACATTCGTACTCTTTTTCATCAAAGAGGGTTGTTGAATTGTAGACGTACCTGTAAAATTAATGGTCGGTTTGTCTGTCTGTCCTCTTTTAGTTGTAACCAGAATAACCCCACCTGCCGCACGGGCACCATAAATAGCGGCTTGCGCATCTTTCAGGACACTGATATTTTCGATGTCATCCGGATTTATATTATCCAACGCATATGTATTGTTGTCTTTCTGAGCGATCCCGTCAATAACAACCAATACTCCCGGATCACTTTTGGAGGTTGTCCCACGGATAGAGATACTACTATTTGTTCCGCGAATTTTTCCCTGATTTGAACGCGTTATCTGTACGCCCGGAGCAATGCCCTGCAACAAATCTGTTGTCCTTGCCACGGGCCTGTCTTCCAAAACCTCTTTATCAATCATTGAAACCGAACCGGTAAGTGTCGACTTTTTCCTCGTTCCATAACCAATCACCACCAGCTCATCAAGGGCCAGAGTTTCCTCTTGCATTTGTATATTCAGGACATTCTTGTTACCTATAGTAATTTCAACCGGGACATATCCTATATAACTGATTAATAACCAGTCCTGTTCCGAGACTGTTAAACTGAACTTTCCATCGACATCGGTTACTACTCCTGTTGTGGAACCTTTTATTACAATATTGGCCCCGATGATTGGTTCTCCTTCCTGATCCACGACCTTTCCGGTGACATTTTTCCGACTCTGTTGTGGAATATTATAAACGGAACGTTTGGATAAAATAATATAGTCATTTTCAAACTCATACTTTATCTCATTATTTTCAAAAGCCTCAACCAGATATTCAGACACTTTCGCCTGGCTATTTTTCAACCGGACAACCTGTTCCGTATCTATTTCCGTATCACTGAACACAACCAGGTAGTTCGTTTGTTTCTCTATCGCACGGATCAGCTCTCCTACAGTCAGTTGTGTGTTGGGTAATTTCACTGTAACATTTTGTGCATCACTCTCGACAGCCATCAGCTGGAATACAAATGCAAATAAAAAGATCAAGGCTATTTTCATAATACGAAGTATATTATTTCTTTTTTTTAAACACACCGGAGGTGTTAACAAAGGATTTCTTTTCATATCTTTGTTTCATTAAAGTAAATACTAATTTCAAAGTCACATTGGATTTGCTTTATACTGGTCGGTGGATGTTGGTCGCATCCGCCGATTTTTATAGCAATGATTTTTTCTTCAGTTTTTCATCATAGGCATTTCTTTTAAAGTTAAACAATCAAATTTACGGTAAATCCATACTACCGGTATAAGGTTACGATATTACGTTCATCATTCTCGCTCATTTTGAAATGATGTATTTTCTGAATGATACGCAAAATCTCCACGACTCCATCCCGCTGACGAAATTTCCCGGTATAACGGTAAGAAAGGATTTCCGGACTCTTTACTACGATTTTCACGTCATAATATAATTCCAGTTTCTTCAGGATCGACTCTAAACGTTCCGATTTGAAATTATAAATGCCATCTTTCCACAATAAGTCATCTTCATTCTTCATTTGAATGGTCTGAAAAGATTGCCGGTCATAAACCAATTGCTGATTAGGTTTCAGTACAACCCCATTCGCCTCGTCTTCCGGATGATACACTTTAACGGAACCCTCTATCAAGCTCGTACTGATCAGTCCGGCATCCGGATAGCAAAACACATTGAACTGTGTACCCAATGCCCTAATATCTAAAGTTCCAGTAGAAACGATAAACGGTGATTTTTCATTCTTGGCGACATCAAAAAAACCTTCTCCTTTCAGATATACTTTTCTCTCTTCCCCAAAAATCGACGGATATGTCAACACCGATCCGGCATTCAACCAGACAAATGTGCCATCGGGCAATTTAATACGTGCCCGTTGTCCGGCCGGCACAAAAAACTCCTGCTGAGCAGCGACATAATCATCCGGTTTATCCACATAACTGACAGCAGTTATCCAGACAGAGACAATCAGTATAGCCGCTGCGGCAGCATATCCCAAACTCCGGATAAGATATTTTCTCCGTACCATCCGGCGTTGCCTCTTCATGAACTGTTGCAGGCTCTGCTGGCCGGCTTCTTTATCGGCACCTTGAGGGGCCAGACCTGTAAGCGTGTACACATTTTGAAATTCTACAATCTGTTTCCTCAACTCCTCATCACGCACAACCTCCAATAACAGCTTCACCCGCTCCGGCTTCTTCAATTCACCCTGAAAATATTTATCGATACGTTCGTCCATTTTATAATATATTCCTATCGTATTTATAAAGTAGACAAACTAAAAGAAAAAATCCACTATACATTTTTCAAAAAAAAGAGAGTCCTTAAAAGAAAAAAACGAAGAGGCCCGCTTTACAGTCATCTTCGTTTTTCTTTATTTTTAAATTCCAAGCAATAAAATCAAAAGCGGTATATAATCTTTCAATTCCTCTCTCAATTTTTTATAAGCTACAGCCATTTGATTTTCCACCGTATTGACCGATATATTAAGCAGCTTTGCTATATCTTTCTGTTTTATCCCCTCAAATTTATTCATAATGAAAATCTCCCGGCACCGCTCCGGTAAAGATTGCAGAGCTTTCTCCAAGCGGGATTCTATCTCGTTATCAGAGGCAAATTCAAGATCGAAAGCCTCCAGAGAATTAAATTTCATCCGTAAGGTCAGGCTGTATTCATCCTGCATCCATTGACTGGTTTCCTGCTCCAATATCTTACGGTGAATATGATTGATACATCTGTTTTTAGTTGCCGTAAACAGATAGGCAACCATATTCACGGGTATTTCCAGAACTTCCCGTTTTTCATATAAGTCCGTAAAAATATCTTGTACTATGTTCTCTGCATCAGCATCCGACAGTACATATTCACGGGCAAAAAACTTCAAACGAGAATACCACGTTATATACAATTGCTCAAAATCCATAAGAAAATGTTCTCCCTTTCAGACATATAATTAAGCAAATGTAACATTTTAATTAATATTTCAATGATGATCACCTATTATTAAAGACAAGATACTATTCTTCAAGATGAATCTGTTATCCATAAATATCCTATTTAAAATGATATTTCTCCCAGGTATACACTTTCGGAGCTTCTTTTATAAAAGGAGTTACTATCTTACGGTCTTCCTGGCCCAGATACTGAGGTGTTGTGTATGTTGCCGTTAATGTCAGATTTTCGGGACTTAAACTGTACTGTATCAAATCCATATCCAAACGGGAAACAGCATCCAGAAAAGCCGTACTGTTTTTATCTGCATCTTCTTTGATGAACCAATTCGCCTCGACGGGAGTGAACAGGTCGGAAGCTGCCAAAGGTTCCCATTCTGTTGTAAAAAACTCAATCCGGCTGTCAGGTACCGGACCATTTACCGTTTTCACCAGACAGATCACATTCGTATTATTTACCAACGGAAGTAATTTCATTTCTATCGTGCTTCTGTCGGTCACCTGTAACAACAGATAATCGGAAGTAAGATTCTTCAATGTAGAAAAGCCATTCATCGTATTCTTCAAACGGGCCTCTTTACCCGATTTGTACAGATCGACCAAGTCCTTACGCCAGGCATCTTCCAGTTGCGGAATATTCTTATCCGGCATTGAAACAAATAATGCATCTATTTCCTGGGCTTTCACACCCCATGCAAAAACACAAATCAATATAGAAAAAATAAGTCGTTTCATATTCTATTGTCTATTTCGTCCCCAAATATAGGAATATCATTCCTAACAACACAAGGAATAAGTCCACAGCCTTGCTCTTTAAGTTTTTTTCATGGAAGAAGATCGCTCCGGCTACAAAAGTAACCAATACATTGCTACGGCGTACCATAGATACAATCGAGATCATTGAATCCGGGAAACTCAAGGCATAAAAGTAAATCCAGTCGGCAATGATCAGGAATACGGAGATAAATACGATATTCCAGTGCCACACAAAAGGCGTACTCTTCTTACGCTGCGGATACCATAGCAACAACAAGATCGGCAACATGATCAGACACTGATAAACATTGAACCAAACCTGCACCGTCATCACATCCATACTCCCCATCAGATGCTTATCGTACAAGCCGCTCATTGCACCGGTTATTATGGAAATAATCGTGAAGAATATCCATTTGTTATGGGTAAAGTTTATCCCTTCTTTCTTTCCCGAAGAGGAAAGCATATAAAATGAAGCGATGGAAAGCAAAACCCCGATCCACTGATACAAATTCAGACGTTCCCCAAAAATAACCATCGCTCCGACCAAAGTAAGGACCGGCTGTGTAGCCTTGATCGGTCCCGTAATAGTAAGCGGCAGATGCTTCAATGCAAAATAACCGGATATCCAGGAAGACAACACGATCACCGCTTTGATAAATACAGCCACATGCGCCTCAAAAGAGACACGGGGAACATAAAACATAGTATCGTCCAGCACATTCGTACAGAACGATAAAAATATAAACGGAACGAAGATAAGGCTGCTTATCAACGTATTCAGAAACAATACCGGAATTACGGCATTCCCGGGAAATCTTTTTATTTACTTCATAACATCCCAACAGGAATGCTGAGGCAAATGCTAGCGCTAACCACATGATGATTAAATATTAAAAATATTTTCGGGATATGTTACATCCACAAGAAAAAGTGCATGCCCCGGAACAGAAGTTCCGGCCTTGCATCTGTCTTTGGCCTCTATTACTTTACGAAAACCCTCTACCGTCAACTTTCCGCGTCCCACCTCCAATAAGGTACCGACGATCGCCCTCACCATGTTACGCAGGAAACGGTCCGCCTGAACTGTAAATACCCAAACATCGCCTTCCTGTTCCCATCCCGCTTTATAAATACGGCAGTTATTCGTCTTTACATCCGTATGCAATTTGCTGAAACTGGTGAAGTCGATATAATCAAACAAAACCTTACATGCCTCATTCATCGCTTCAAAGTCCAGCTGACCGCTCATTCTGTAAACCAGATCATAATTGAACGGATCTTTCCGGGTAGTTATATAATATTTATAGGTACGGGAAGTGGCGTCAAAACGGGCATGCGCTTCCGGCCTGACCGGTACGATCCGGTAAACGGCAATATCTTTCGGAAGTAAACGGTTCAGCTTCTCCGACAGGAAAGGCAGGTAGGCAACCGGTTCGCCCCAATCAAAATGGGCAACCATCAGCCGAGCATGAACACCTGCATCCGTACGTCCTGCACCGACAACCGGAACCGGCTGGCGCAGCAGTGTAGCCAAGGCCTCTTCCAGACATTGTTGTACAGTCATACCATTGGGCTGTACCTGCCAACCACTGAAATTCTTACCGTTATAACCTAAATAAATAAAGTATCGATTCACGTGCGGGATATTCTTCTTAATAATTCGCTGCAAAGGTAACAGAAATCTCGCCAGGAGATTGCCCATGCACCCAAAAAAGTGTACTTTTGCGCTCTCAAATCTTCACAATAAAATTATTTGACATGTTTGCAACACTGCTTCAGTCTTCCTATTTTGCTCTTTTCCTGATCGTTGCATTAGGATTCATCTTGGGCAGAATACAGATTAAGGGTCTTTCTCTTGACGTTTCAGCCGTCATTTTCATTGCACTTTTGTTCGGTCATTTCGGAGTGATCATACCTAAGGAACTGGGTAACTTCGGTTTAGTGTTATTCATCTTTACCATCGGTATACAGGCCGGTCCGGGATTTTTCGATTCTTTCCGGTCGAAAGGGAAAACACTGATTATCCTCACCTTGTTAATCGTTGGTTCCGCCTGCTTGACAGGTTTGATATTCAAATATGCTTTAGGAATCGATACACCAAGCATAGTCGGACTGATAGCCGGGGCACTGACCAGTACACCGGGTTTGGCGGTTGCAATCGACACGACCCAGTCTTCCTCCGCTTCCATCGCCTATGGTATTGCTTATCCGTTCGGTGTGATCGGTGTGATCCTGTTTGTCAAGTTGTTACCCAAAATACTTCGTATAGACCTGAATGCAGAAGCACAGGCCCTGGAAGCAAAAAGAAAAGGTAAATATCCCCCATTACATACAGCTGCTTTCCGTATTATTAACAGTAATATTTGTGGCAAGACACTGGCACAACTACAATTGCGCAGCATGACAGGAGCCGTCGTCTCCCGTATCAAGCATAACGAAAAAACATCTATTCCCACAGCACAAAGTGTTCTGGAAGAAGGAGATTTGATCAAAGCCGTCGGTAATGACAAATCACTGGAACAACTGGAAATATTAGTAGGCGAACGCATCAAAGGGGATCTCCCTTTCAACAGCACACAAGAACTTCAGTCTATGCTTATTACTAATAAAAACGTAATAAATAAGACGTTAGGATATTTAAACCTGCAAGGAACATTCAACTGCACGGTAACCCGCGTCCGTCGAAGCGGTATCGACCTTCCTCCCGAACCGGATCTGACACTAAAATTTGGTGACAAACTGATGATCGCCGGAGAAAAAGAGGACTTAAAAGAACTTGGACAAATTCTCGGTAACGATGAGAAAAAACTTTCAGATACCGACTTTTTCCCGATTGCCGCCGGTATCGTACTGGGCGTACTATTCGGGAAACTGAATCTGTCGTTCTCCGATTCATTCTCGTTCTCTCCGGGACTGACCGGAGGTATCCTGATGGTGGCGCTTGTTTTAAGCGCAATCGGAAAAACGGGCCCGATCGTATGGTCCATGTCAGGTTCAGCCAACCAGTTACTGCGTCAGTTAGGGTTGTTGTTATTCCTGGCGGAAGTCGGGACATCAGCCGGCGTTAACCTGGTATCCACTTTTCAGGAAAGCGGATGGACGCTGTTCGGTGTCGGCATGGCAATCACGATGGTCCCGATGCTTATCGCTTTAGGATTCGGTTACTGGGTCTTTAAAATCAATATCCTTGACCTGATCGGCACCATCGCCGGAGGTATGACCAGCACACCCGGACTTGCCGCAGCCGACTCTATGACAGACAGTTCCGCACCGAGCATTGCATATGCGACTGTTTATCCGATTGCCATGGTTTTCCTGATCCTGTTTATCCAGCTGATCGCAAACCTGATTGTCTGATAAAAAAGGCACAATAAAAAAAATGCGCTTGTCAGCTTGATTTTTAGCCCATAAGCGCATTTTTCACGTTTTTTTATTATATATTTGCAGATACCATAAACAATAGATCTATGATGATGCAAATGAACCAACAATTTGACCTTGCCTTCAACTTCTTACAGAATACAGGTACTCACCTTTTTCTGACAGGTAAAGCCGGAACAGGAAAAACAACGTTTCTGAAAAGACTTAAAGAAGTTTCCCCAAAACGAATGATCGTTGTTGCTCCCACAGGTGTAGCCGCCATCAACGCAGGAGGTGTTACAATCCATTCATTCTTCCAGTTACCGTTTGGTCCTTATCTCCCCTCGGCAAGCAGGGAGGCAGACCAGGCAAAAAATTTCACGAATAAATTCAGCCGGGATAAGATTAATATCATCCGAAGCATGGATTTATTGGTGATAGATGAAGTCAGTATGGTACGAGCCGACCTGCTGGATGCGATCAGCGACGTACTTTGCCGCTATAAAGACCGGACAAAACCTTTCGGCGGCGTACAACTATTACTGATCGGTGACTTGCAACAGCTGGCGCCTGTTGCCAAAGATGACGAATGGAACTTATTGAAAGAACATTATCCGTCCACCTTTTTCTTCGACAGTAAAGCGCTTTCGGAAAGCAATTACTACTGCATCGAACTCACCAAGGTGTATCGCCAAAATGACAGTACATTCATCTCCCTGCTGAATAACATCAGGGAAAACAGATTCGATGAAGAAACATTAAACAGTCTTAACCAGCGATATATACCCGATTTCGCCCCGGACGACCAACAAGGGTATATCACACTTACAACACATAATTATCAGGCACAGCAACTCAACAACCGGAAGTTAGCCGAATTGCCCGGTAAGTCATACACCTTCAATGCCGAAATAAACAACGACTTCCCTGAATACTCTTATCCAACCGATAATCAACTGGAACTGAAAAACGGAGCCCAGGTTATGTTCGTCAAAAATGACTCTTCCGGCGAACACCGGTACTACAACGGTAAAATCGGTAAAATCGTTTTTATCAACCCGAACAAAATAACGGTTGTCGGAGAAGACGGCAATGAAATACAGGTAGAAAGAGAAACCTGGACGAATGTCAAATACACGATCAATCCGGACACCAAAGAAATAACAGAGACGGTTGCCGGAACTTTCAGTCAGTATCCGTTGAAAACAGCCTGGGCGATCACGATCCATAAAAGCCAGGGCCTGACTTTCGAACATGCCATCATCGATGCCTCGGCAGCCTTTTCACACGGCCAGGTCTATGTGGCACTCAGTCGTTGCAAAACCCTGGAGGGATTGGTTTTAAGCAGTCCGATCACCCGCAACGCGATGATCAAGGATATGAGGATACAGGAATTTACCAGTTCCGTCACCGACAAACAACCGGGGAAAGAACAGTTGGAACAGGCGCAACAGCAATATTACCTGGAACTGGTTATCGAACTTTTCAATTTCGCCTCCATCCAGCAACGCCTGCAATATGCCGCTTATACGGTATATGCCCATTTACAGAAATTATATCCGGAACTCAACACGCAATATGCCAACACCCGTGATGCCTTCCGTTCCGTAATAACAGAAGTAGGCGGACGCTTCCAACAGCAACTGACGCGCATGATCTCCGGAAACCCCAATTACCAACAGGACGAAGCCATCCAGGAACGTGTGAGGAAAGGAGTAGCCTATTTTATCGAGCGTATCGACAGCCTGTGTACATCCCTTGAGGAAAATTCCGCTGTCGAAATAGATAACAAGGAAAGCCGGAAAGCGGTGAACAATGCGATCAGCAAATTTACGGAAGAACTCCATTTAAAGCAAGAGACGCTGAAAGCATGCGTAGACGGTTTTTCTGTCGTCCGCTATCTATCCGCCAAAGCAAAAGCGTCCATCGAGCCACCCGTATCCGCTAAAAAACGTTCCGAACGTTCTTCACAGCCGGCCAAAGTGACTGTTTCGAGCGACGTTCTCCATCCCGAACTCTATAACAGCATTAAGCGGTGGCGCTATGAGTTGGCAACAGAAAAAGGATTACCTCCTTATACGATCCTTCAACAGAAAGCATTGCTGGGTATTGTCAATACTCTACCTTCTAATTCACGCGAATTGCTTGCAATTCCCGGAATAGGGAAAAAAGTAATCGAAAACTATGGTAACGTACTACTGGAACTTGTTGAAGAATACAAGAAGCAATAGAACAGAATCACTATTTCGCACCAACTATCATAATGGTTGTTTTTTGAGCTTATTTGTATCTAAAGTTACAAAATAAGCTCAAAATAAAAACAGACACATCTCACAGGAAAGAGCTTCCAGACAGATCAACATTACATTTTTTAACACAAAGTAAAAGTTTATCATTTTGATAACTTCATCTAAAACAAATTTCAATCTCGTTTAAAACGAGTTTTTTCTCGTTTTAAACGGATCCCTGGTTTATTTAAGATGAGTTTTTCTGTTAATAAAGCACAAAAACACGCTAAAAAACAGTTCAGAAACAATACTTTTATATGCTAAACAGCATATTTTACACTCTAAAAGACAACATCACACGAACAAAATAAAATTATCAGAAATATCAGCATAACAGAAAATAGAAAGACAAATATTTACAACCGCAAGGTTTCAACATCCGTTTAACACAAAATCTCGGCTTATAACAGCTATTTTTCCAACCCAACCTATCCAGGAATCGTCTACACAAAGGCCAGGCTGCCCCAGGATTCAAATAGCGCTTCCATTTCCCTGTTAAATTATCATTTTGATAATAATTTATTCACCATAACATCCGGTTTTGAAAAATAAATCGGATATTTGCATATCTTTTTCTAACTATCAAAAAGAAAGAGATCAGACAAATAGAGATTTGATATGGATATAAAAGAACTATTAAAAAAGTATTCGGTATTTATTTTAGGATTATATTTTTTAGCTGTAGGCATTGTATTGATCGTTCGCTCTGCATTAGGAACCACTCCTATCTCCAGTATAAATTACGTGTTAAGCCTTAATACTCCTTTATCATTAGGAACATGGACATTCATTGTAAACGTACTGCTGATCCTGGGACAGTTCTGGTTGATCCGGAAAGACAGAAGTCGTCAGGACACGATAGAAATACTTCTTCAGATACCTTTTTCCTGCATATTCTCCGCTTTCATTGATTTCAACATGGCTTTAACAAGCAATCTGCACCCGTCCGGTTACGGCATGTCAATGGCCTTACTACTCACAGGATGCCTCATACAATCCATCGGCGTAGTGCTCGAAATCAAACCGAAGGTAGCTATGATGAGTGCAGAAGCATTTGTAAAATATGCATCCCGATGTTATAATAAGGAATTCGGAAAGTTCAAGGTGTATTTCGATGTTACCCTGGTCACTTTAGCCGTACTCATCTCCCTCATGTTCACCCAAGGCATTGAAGGGATACGCGAAGGGTCACTTATTGCCGCCTGCATAACAGGCTATATTGTTAGTTTCCTGAATAAGAAAATTATAACAAGAAGAATGCTCTACAAATTATTACCGATTTTGAAATAAAAAACACAATACACCTCAAAAAACCAGTCAAAACACTAAACTGCTAATTTACAAGATAATAACCCTTAAACACAAAACCATAGTTCTCTAAGAACTATGGAATTCTTTTTTGCTGTTTTGACTTAAACGGCAATTATTATTTTGTTTTACAATCGATGCGACAAATATACTACAATTTGTAAAACAAATAACATTTAAAAGCAAATTATATTTTAATTAATCCAATATTCCATTCTAAAATATAAAAATACATCCGATAAATCAGGCTAAAAACGCATATACACGATCAAATCGCTCCTTTTTTTATATTGTATTTTTTCTAGCATAAAAAACAAAGTATTTTAATTGCAAATATTGTTTCATAATGTAACTAATATTCATAATTACACAAACAGACTATCCATTTTTATTTAAGTTCTTAGAGAACTATGATTCAATTATGTTAAAAACAATCGTGCATGTATCATTTATTATTTTTAACTAAATACATCACTGATATGGAAAGAAAAACTTAAGTACCAATTATCTACCCTGTTACTCAAAAGAGTAACCCTTCCTGAGTTTATCCTTTGTATTCTGTTGAAACAGAATCTATTTACCAATCTAATTTAATACGAAATGAAAGTATGTATGAATAAAGTTTTATTATCCATTGCTATATGTTGTTTTCTATCTGGGACAGAAGCCAGTGCTACAAAAAAGACACGATCCAGCTTCTCCCTTCCATCCATACAACAGAAAAGAAATATCACAGGCATTGTGTTAGATGCAAAAACGAATGAGCCGGTCATTAATGCCACGGTACAGATAAAAGGCACCACAACAGGCATTGTAACCGATATAGACGGAAAGTTCAATATTCCTTGTATGCCCAATAATATACTCATTATTTCTTTTATTGGATATACACAACAAGAAGTCAAAGTCGGCAAAAGCACAAGCTATACAATCAAACTGGAAGAAGATACGGAAATGCTTGACGAAGTCGTTGTTACAGCCTTCGGAGCAGGTCAGAAAAAAGAAAGTATTGTCGGATCCGTACAAACAATACGGCCCACAGACCTAAAAGTACCCTCATCCAATCTTTCCACCTCTTTTGCCGGCCGTCTTTCCGGAGTGGTCGCTTACCAGAGAAGTGGTCAGCCGGGAAGCAACAGTGCCGACTTTTTTATTCGTGGAGTATCCACTTTAAGCGGAATCACGTCTCCACTTATTATTTTGGATGGCGTAGAGGTTAGTTCTGCTGACCTGAATGCATTGGATCCGGAAATTATAGATGGTTTCTCCATTCTGAAGGATGCCACAGCGACAGCCATGTACGGGACTCGCGGAGCAAACGGCGTTATGATCGTCACCACCAAAAGCGGAGCCGACCTGGAAAGACCAATTATTGGCTTCCGTATAGAAGGCAATGTTTCTGCCCCTACCAAAGTTCCCAAATTTGTAGACGGAGCCAGATATATGGAAATGTTCAATGAGGCAATCACCAACCAAGGAACAGGCGACGTAATGTTTACCGACCAACAAATCTATGGAACACGCAATAATCTGAATCCATATGTTTTTCCAAATGTTGATTGGTATGATGAAATATTTAAAGACTTGGCATTCAATCAAAAGGCTAATTTCAATATCCGGGGAGGAACAAAGAAGATCACTTATTTCATGAATATCGGAGTCAATCACGAAACAGGAATGTTGAAGAATCGCACAGCCGATCTATTTTCTTACAATAACAATATAGATTTGAAAAAATATGCATTCCAGAACAACATAGATTTCCACATGAGTAACACGTCTACGATTTCCTTGCACCTCAACGTACAACTGAATGATATGACATCGCCCAACACGGCTGTTGGTGATATATACGGTTCTATAATGAATTCCAATCCTGTGGATTTTCCGGTATCTTATCCTAGTGATGGCACATCCAACTGGATAAAATGGGGAGCTTATGCAGGAGGTAACGATCAGGGAGCGAGCAATCCTATGGCTTTATTCACCAACGGATACAAAAGTTTATTCGAAAGTACAGTTCTTGCAAACATCGATTTCAACCAAAAATTGGATTTCATTACGGAAGGTTTACGGTTCAAAGCGTTATTCTCCTTTAAGAACTGGAACAAAACGGAGACATTCCGGTCTCAAGGGTATAACCGCTATACATTAAACAGTTACAGCCAAAATGAAGACGGTACCTATTCATATGAAATATCTCCGATGGGAAACCCGACAAAACCCACATTGGCTACAGCCAGCAACGTGTATGGCGACCGGCGTATATATGCCCAAGCTTATCTGGATTACAACCGCTCGTTCGGCGATCACCATGTAAACGGAATGGCATTGTGGAATCTCGACCAGTATGATAATAACGTTCCCGGATCAGATTTAATACAATCATTACCCCGCAGAAAAATGGGAATAGCCGGACGACTCTCTTACGATTATGCACACCGATACATGATCGAGGTGAATGCCGGATATAACGGTTCTGAGAACTTCGCCGCCGGAAACCGTTGGGGATTTTTCCCTTCGATTGCTATCGGATGGAATTTGGCACAAGAAGAATTCTTCAAACCGGCAACCCATATCATTTCCAACTTAAAATTCCGCGGCTCATATGGACTGGTAGGTAATGATCAAATTACACAAGGTGGCTCGTTAGTCCGCTTTATCTACCTGTCCGATATCAACTTACAGAACACAGCTGACTTCACGACCGGGTACGGTAATAACAAGGTTTCTTACAAAGGACCAACTTATAACCGCTATCAAAATAATGCAATCACTTGGGAAGTCGGGGAAAAACTGAATATCGGAATGGACTTACAGCTATTTAATGATGTAAATTTCACAATTGATGGTTTTCGTGAAATACGACGGGATATTTTCCAACAAAAGAACTCCATTCCGAATTATCTAGGTACGGCCGGCACCGTCGTTTATGGAAACCTAGCAAAAGTCAAAAACTGGGGATTCGATGCTTCTGTCGACTATGGTAAACAATTGAACCGGGATTTATCGATACAGTTTAAAGGAACATTTACTTTCGCCCGCAACAAAGTGCTGGAATATGATGAAGCTCCAGGATTACGTTCTACTCTCTCACAGGTTGGTAAAAAATTAAATACCTATTATGGCTACGTTACCGATAAGTTATATATTGATTATGCGGATATAGCCAACAGTCCGTCTTCGACACTCGGTAACATAGCAATTGCTCCGGGCGATATAAAATATGTAGATCAACCTGATGCAGACGGCAACTACGATGGAAAAATCACTTCGGACGACCGTGTTCCACTAGGTTTCCCTACCGTTCCGGAAATAGTGTATGGATTCGGACCATCCATTCAATGGAAGAAGTGGGACTTTTCATTCTTTTTTCAGGGAGTAGCCAACACCTCGTTGATGATGAGCGATTTCCATCCGTTCGGTACACAATACAACAGAAATGTATTACAGTTCGTTGCAGATGATTACTGGTCGGAAACAAATCAAAATATCAATGCCAAATATCCCAGACTAACGAAGTACAACAACAATCATAATAATCAGACCTCTGATTTTTGGTTGCGTAATGCTGCTTTTCTGAAGTTGAAGAATGCCGAGATCGGATATTCCTTCAAGAACATGAGAATATATATAAGCGGTACCAATCTGCTTACGTTCTCTCCTTTTAAATACTGGGACCCGGAAATGGGTGGAGGAAAAGGACTGAGTTATCCTACCCAGCGTGTGTACAATATTGGTTTCCAAATGACTTTCAAATAATATTGATAAAATGAATATATTACAAAAATTTTCCTTACTGGCAATATTTGTTTTCTGTTTTATATCCTGCAATTACTTGGATGTAGTGCCTGATGAGAAACCGACAGAAAAAGATGCTTTCGAAGATACAAATGCAGCAGAACGCTTCATGTATTCCTGCTATTCTTATTTACCTGCACCCCGAAGCGGCACTTCTTCGCTCGATCTTATGACGGGAGATGAAGTCGTTACCGCTTTTGAACATGAAACATTCGCGTCCTTCCCTAAAGGGAACTATACAGCATCCAGCCCTGTGATATCCTATTGGAATACTTTCTTTCAGGGATTGCGCCAATGTTATATCATGCTTAATAATGTAGATCAAGTTCCTGGTTTACCTCAAAGTACACGGGATGATTATGTGGCACAGGCAAAATTCCTGATTGCCTATTATCATTTCTTGCTGATACGTTGCTATGGCCCGGTTATCCTGATAAAGGAAGAGCCATCACTGATAACGCCACCTTCTGACTATCTGGGCAGAAGCCCATTGGATGAGTGTATCCAGTATGTATGCGACCTGTTCGACGAAGCTGCGACGGGTTTACCGAATACACGTCCGGTCCGGCAATACGGATTAGCGACTAACATAGCAGCCAAATCATTAAAAGCCAAAATGTTATTATATGCTGCTTCACCACTATTTAATGGGAATAGTGATTTTTACAGTGGCTTTGTTAATAAAGACGGAACCCCACTGATGCCTCTGTCTTATGATGCCAATAAATGGGCCAAAGCCAAAGCAGCCTATAAAGAAGCAATCAATCTGGCAGAATCAGCAGGCCACACTTTATATACAAACACGGCTTATAACGGAGGGAATCTGGAACCGACAGACCCGACCCAACATTGTCTTCGCTATAGTATTATTGAAGCAGGCAACAAAGAAATCATCTGGGCTGACAGTAGAGGAGAAGGTGCCTATGGCATCCAAAACAAATCAATTCCCTTTTGCAATGGTAGTGCCTGGAACGGTATTGCTCCTACCCTTAGCATGTTAAAACGCTTCTATACAAAAAATGGACTACCAATCGACGAAGACCCGGAGTTCGATACTTCTTCCATGTTCAATCTGGAAACAGTCAGCGATGAATACGCATCGATTGCCGATAAGGGAACGCAAACATTAAAGTTCAATTTAAACAGGGAGCCCCGATATTATGCATGGGTCGCTTTCCAAAATGGTTTCTATGAAATATTAAGTGCGCCGACAAACGGAGCTTATACCGATGATGCCAGTTATCAAAAGTATAGTCCGAGCGACAACAAAGGCAAGTTGGTCTGCAATTTCGTCCTGGGAGGAAACACAGCACGCGGTAACGTCGGAAATCTCCGGGCAAACAACTATTCACCAACCGGATTCCTTAATAAAAAGGGAGTCGACCCGGGCTATGCCGTATCAAAAAGCCTCCAAAGCCCGCTTGATTACCCCTGGCCAATTATCAGACTGGCTGACTTATACCTCGGATATGCAGAAACCTGTATAGAAACAAATGATCTTGCAGAAGGTAAGGTTTATCTGAACAAGATACGTGAACGTGCCGGTATTCCTCCGGTAGAAACATCTTGGAATAAAATTGCAACCTTAACACAGGAAAAGTTAAGGGATATAGTCCGCCAGGAAAGAATGATAGAATTCTATCTGGAAAATCAGAATTTCTGGGATATGCGCCGATGGAAACTTGCCGGAAACTATTTCAACAACAAAGCACAAGGTATGAATATAGAAGCGGCAAGTATTGAAGAGTATGCAGAAGTTAAGGAGGTAATTTTTGAACGCAAGTTTGAAAGTCCAACTCAATATTTGTTACCTATACCGATCAGTGATGTGAATAAAAATGAGAATTTAGTACAGAATCCTGGATATTAATCAATTAACATTATGAAAATAAATAGAATCAGATTATTATTTACCTGCCTGTTGTATTTTTGTCTGACAAGCTGCGAGAAAAACGAAGAAGTCATCCCTTCAGATATCATGAACCTGAATGCGGAAGTTGGACCGGGAAAAATAACATTGCGTTGGATATATCCTGATGATGCAACTGTTAGTTACACAAAAGTCTCCTATTATGACAAGTTACTGAAAAAGGAAGTAACCAGGCTAGCTAGTATGTATAGCGACAGTGTGTTGATCCCAAACACTCGCAAAAAATATGGGGCTTACGTTTTCACTGTTCAACCGTTCAGCAATACAGATACCGGCGGTAAAATAGAAACGATAGAGGCGACTTCCGAAGCGGCTCCGATCACAATAGAGGAAAAAAGCGAACAAATCAAACTCTCGGCTGAAAATCTGACTACAAATGCCCAAGAGCCATCCGAAGGTGATATTGCTAATTTATTAGATAATAATACAGATACTTACTTCCATACTGCCTGGAGTGTATCCGTAGAAGCTCCTCACTGGATACAAATAAATCTAAAACAATCGTTGAAAGATCACTTCAAACTCTATTATGCTCCTCGCAACAATACAGCCAATAAACCTACAAATTTTGATTTGATGGGAAGCGAAGACGGAACAAATTGGTTTCTGATCAAGAATTTCACCAAAGAAGAAGACGGGTTGCCGGTAACAGCTTCGGACGATTATACTTCTCCGATCATAAAAGTTTCACAACCTTTCAGTTACATTCGTATTATTGTAAACGAAACGAATAGTAACACCGTCTACTGGACCATGTCTGAGTTTAAATTCTATAATGTAGCAAAAACAGTTGTCGATCCGGAAGCACCGGATATAGAAAGCTAACTATAAAAAACAGGAGGTAACCTTCTAACGGCAACCTCCTGTTTTATAACCCATTAACTATTTCTTCAATTCAAATCCCAGCATCATCCCGTCATACTCGCTGGCCAGTTTATTGACCAGTTTCAACGTGGAATTGTCAGATATCGATGATAATTTGGTCAGAAAATCCAGTAACTTATCCGCATTGAACAGCAAAGACAACTCATCTCCGGAAATCACGACGTGGGCTGTTAAAGTTGTCACTTTCAGTTTTCCGCCCAATGCATATTTCAGTTCAACCGTTTTTTCATCCGGATTAACAGAGAAAGTACCTTTCAATGTCTTTTTCTTTAATGCATTGGTAAACGTACTGTCACTATTGAACACATAGTTGAACATGCCTTCCACAATACCGACCTTGGCACAATACGTTTTCAGCTTTTTCTCCAATTCACCAGCAGCCACGCTCCCGGCTACATTCTTCAACGCATTATCGCCTTCCAGCTGAACGGCAGGATTGGTATACGTCCATGTTCCCTGCAAGTTCTCTACTGTCAGTTTCTTTCCGCCAGTTACAGAAGTAACCGCATCCTTTACTGTAGATGAATTCAATAAGTCTTTCAACGATTGTCCGTAAGCCTGGCCGGATACGGACAGCAGGATGCATATAGCAGCCATTAATCCCCACACTTTTTTCATATCTCTTATTTTACTCTTTTTAAAAAACATACAAAGATACAATTATTATCCCTACATTTGCTTCACGTTTTTATTTACACAGCAAAAGATCTTGAACTTAACAACATAAGTCTTATGAGAAATCTAACTAAACGCATTTGTATTATGCTTATTTGCTCATTAGCGTATCTGAACGGACAAGCATCCATCGATCCGTCCGTCATACAATCGACCATCAGTACGTTAACCTCCAGGAACAACAGTAACAAACAGAGTATAGAAAAAGGAGTCAGCCAGGTTGCACGTCTTTGGCAGGAAACAGACGGCGACGAAAAAGCCTTCCGCTCTTTTTGTGAAGACAATTATATTGCCGATCCAGATGAAAAGTATCAGGTATTCCTCAAGATCAGCGACTATCTCGAAGGTATCAGCGGTCATTTCAATGAGATGTCGCTGCGCTTACAAAAAAATTTGCAGCTGGATAACGGTCCGTTGCACCCCATCGATGAGAAGTTCGGTTCATACAGTCCTTCGAGCCATTTGAGCAATGACTTATACAATAATAAAATAGCTTTTATCATCGCGCTAAACTTCCCCCACCTTACCCTGGAAGAAAAAGAAGCATTAGGCACCGACCGCAAAGCCTGGGCCTATGCACGTCTGGGCGACATGTTCACGGAACGGATCCCTGCCGCATTGTTGCAGGCAGCTTCCAATGCAGAAAGCGATGCCGACATTTATATCTCCCAGTATAACATTTACATGGGCCATGTAATGAACAAAAAAGGCCAGCACCTATTCCCTAAAGACATGATCCTGCTGTCACACTGGAACCTGCGTGATGAAATCAAGGCAAACTACAACAAGGAGAAAGAGGGGCTCGACAAGCAACGCACCGTTTACGAAGTGATGAAACGGATCATTTCACAGGATATTCCTGTCGAAGTAATCAACTCAGGGACGTATGAATGGAACCCATATACAAACATGGTACAACAGGACAACAAGGAAGTAAAAACGACTCCCGAATCGACTGTCCGTTATCAGAAGATGCTGAACAATTTTAAGGCCATGCAAGGCATTGACAAATACACAGGTAATACCTATATCGACCGTAAATTCAACGACGATATGGAAGTCGCCTTGCAGGATGTTGAAAAACTGTTCGATGAATTTCTGTCCGCTCCCGAATTGAAAGAAGTCGGCAAAATGATCTCCAAACGTCTGGGACGTAAACTGGAAGCCTACGATATCTGGTACGACGGTTTCAAAGCCCGCAGTAATCTCGACGAGACCAAACTGGATGCACAAACGCAAGCCCTTTACCCGGATGCGGCAGCTTTGGACAAGAAGTTACCGGACATTCTTATGAAGCTGGGATTCAGTGCCGAACGGGCCAACTATCTGGCCGACAAGATCACAATCGATGCTGCTCGTGGTTCAGGGCATGCCTGGGGAGCATCCATGAAAGGACAGCAGTCACGTCTCCGCACACGTATTCCGGCAGCAGGAATGAATTATAAGGGATACAACATAGCCATCCATGAATTCGGTCACAATGTAGAGCAGACTTTATCGCTTTATGATGTAGACTATTATATGTTGAGCGGCGTACCCAACACTGCATTTACTGAAGCGCTGGCTTTCGTTTTCCAGAAACGTGATCTCGAAATATTGGGTATCACCGATCCGAATCCAGAAAAACAGGCGATGGAAATATTGGATAAAGTATGGAGCATGTATGAAATTTGCGGTGTTTCCATGCTGGATATTTCCGTATGGAAATGGATGTATGCCCATCCGGACGCAACGGCCGAACAGCTGAAAGAAGCGACGATCGCATTATCGAAAGAGATATGGAACAAATATTATGCGCCTGTTTTCGGAGTAAAGGACGAGACGGTACTGGCTGTTTATTCGCACATGATCAGCTATCCATTGTATTTGTCGGCTTATGCTTTCGGACAGATCATAGAATTCCAGCTTGACCAGTATCTGGAAGGCAAGAACTTCGCGAACGAAGTAGAACGGATTTTCCGCCAGGGACGTTTAACCCCTAACCAATGGATGATACTGGCTACAGGAAGTCCGCTGACCGTCGAACCTATGCTGGAAGCCGTAAGAGAAGTTATTAAGTAAACAGGATATAAATGATATTACAAAATCGCGCCATAACTGTAAATGAGAACGACGGACTACCGTTACCTAAACGTTACTGGGCTATACTGGCCACAGCTTTAGGTGTCGGAATGTCCGTCATAGACGGAACAATTGCAAATGTCGCTTTGCCGACAATAGCCCGCGACCTGGGCACTTCACCGTCTGTCACGATCTGGGTAGTCAACGCTTACCAGCTGGCAATCACCATTTCGCTTCTCTCCTTCGCTTCATTGGGAGACATTTACGGTTACCGGAGGATTTACTTATCAGGAATCTTACTGTTCAGCATCACGTCAGCCATCTGCGCCCTTGCCGATTCGTTCTGGATGCTGACAACCGCACGTATCTTACAAGGATTCGGAGCTGCTGCCATCACAAGTGTTAACACGGCATTGCTCCGAATCATTTATCCCAAACGTTTCCTGGGCCGAGGCATGGGGATCAATGCCCTGGTCGTCGCCGTCTCAATTGCCGCCGGACCGACCATTGCATCCATCATCCTGTCTTTAGGTTCGTGGCACTGGCTGTTTGCCATCAATATCCCGATCGGCATTGCAGCCTTGATAATCGGCTTGATGCATTTGCCAGCCAATCCGGTTAAAGTCACCGGCCGCCGTTTCGACAAGCTCAGTTGCCTGATGAACGCTCTTACATTCGGATTACTGATTTTCTCGCTGGAGGGTATTGCCCATAAGGAGAATACAACTTTGATCATAGCAGGTATAGCCGTATTGTTTATGATCGGTTATTTCTTTGTACGCCGTCAACTACGCCAACAGTTCCCGTTACTTCCGGTCGACTTGATGCGCATCCCGATCTTCTCCATGTCGATCGGCACGTCGATATGTTCTTTCACCGGACAAATGCTGGCAATGATCTCCCTCCCCTTTTTCCTTCAGGGAGCATTGGGACGAAGCGACGTAACGACCGGCCTGCTTCTTACTCCCTGGCCGTTGGCCACCATGATCATGGCTCCGCTTGCCGGACGATTAGTCGAACGGATTCATGCCGGCATATTAGGTGGTATCGGCATGACGATATTCGCTGTAGGCCTTTTCCTTCTGGCCATTTTACCCGACAACCCGACAAATACGGATATTATATGGCGCCTGTTTATCTGCGGAGCCGGCTTCGGTTTGTTCCAGACTCCCAACAACAGTACCATCATCTCCTCCGCCCCTTCCAACCGAAGCGGAGGCGCAAGCGGCATGCTGGGAACGGCACGGTTACTGGGACAGACATTAGGGGCTACATTGGTTGCGATGATATTCAATCTGGTTCCGAACAACAGCACGCAAGCATGTTTATATCTGGCAACAGGATTTGCCGTGGTAGCCGCAATAATCAGTAGTTTAAGGATTTCACAGCCGAGGCCGTTGAAAGGATTTAAATAAAAATTCAGTTATATAACACAAATCTTTTCATCTCACAGAACGAATTATTAACTAATATTTTTATTGGGAAACAGCATGAATACAATAAAATAGGGGAAAACGGCCCACCAAACAGGAGCTTTATTTTTCAAGACATAAGACTCTTTATTATCAATTTGAAAAATTAACTTAGTTCTAGACGAACTAA
>OAVX01000163.1_pt1 | contig 61411 bp, 75 predicted proteins | sample 1476471 | NCBI WGS metagenome assembly OAVX01 (sample SAMEA2580114, study PRJEB22360) | human gut metagenome | biome: human gut; feature: human-associated habitat; material: faeces | place: Denmark | collected 2008/2010
GGGCCCCCGTCAATTCCTTTGAGTTTCACCGTTGCCGGCGTACTCCCCAGGTGGATTACTTAACGCTTTCGCTGTGCCGCTTACTGTGTATCGCAAACAGCTAGTAATCATCGTTTACTGCGTGGACTACCAGGGTATCTAATCCTGTTTGATCCCCACGCTTTCGTGCTTCAGTGTCAGTTATAGTTTAGTAAGCTGCCTTCGCAATCGGAGTTCTGCGTGATATCTATGCATTTCACCGCTACACCACGCATTCCGCCTACCTCAAATATACTCAAGTCAACCAGTTTCAACGGCAATTTTATGGTTGAGCCACAAACTTTCACCGCTGACTTAATTAACCACCTACGCACCCTTTAAACCCAATAAATCCGGATAACGCTCGCATCCTCCGTATTACCGCGGCTGCTGGCACGGAGTTAGCCGATGCTTATTCATATGGTACATACAAAAAGGAACACGTTCCTCACTTTATTCCCATATAAAAGAAGTTTACAAACCATAGATCCTTCATCCTTCACGCGACTTGGCTGGTTCAGGCTCTCGCCCATTGACCAATATTCCTCACTGCTGCCTCCCGTAGGAGTCTGGTCCGTGTCTCAGTACCAGTGTGGGGGACCTTCCTCTCAGAACCCCTATCCATCGTGGACTTGGTGAGCCGTTACCTCACCAACTATCTAATGGAACGCATGCCCATCTATCAGCGATAATTCTTTAACAAATATTTCCATGTGGAACCCCTGTTTTATGCGGTATTAGTCCGACTTTCGCCGGGTTATTCCCCTCTGATAGGTAGGTTGCATACGCGTTACTCACCCGTGCGCCGGTCGCCACCAATGTATTGCTACATCGTGCTGCCCCTCGACTTGCATGTGTTAAGCCTGTCGCTAGCGTTCATCCTGAGCCAGGATCAAACTCTTCGTTGTTTAAATTGTTTTTTATCTCTATGCTCAGAATTCGTATTTATTTTCAAGTTTATTGACGGTATTAATTTCTAATACTTGTACTACTTGTTGATATGTAAATCTTTCAAAGAACTTTCGCTTTCTTTTCGATTGCGGCTGCAAAGGTAAGGACTTTTATTCCATACTTCCAAATATTTCAGAAAGTTTTTTCTAAAAGTTTTTTTCGAGTCGCTGTGGCGGTTGGAATTTTGCTTAGAACTTCTAACCTCATCCCCTTTCCTCAGGTTACCTCTTTCATCATGTTGATGCGCCGTTCTCTCTCGAATGCGGGTGCAAAAGTAGTAGATTACTACATACAATCCAAACTTTTTATCGATTATTTTTCATTTATTTTTTCACGGCAGGCACTGTAATATAATGTACGCACAAAGAAGACTGAAATAATATTCCTCGCTAACCGGTACTACCCGCATCTTTCGATTCTACTATACGGTTACTTTAGGTTTTTGTCTACTTATTTCAGGACACGACTGCCCTTTCTTTTATTCGTTCAATATATATTAAACGAATAAAGAACAATTATCAAATGAATAAAGCATATATGTGTTCTTTGCGTTTGATATATATCAAACGAATCACTTATACTGTAGCCGGACTGACTTCGATACAAGTCTACGCCGAAAATTAAGGAAGGAAAAAAATATCTATACATAACCTTAAAAAACTCAGGATTACTAAATATTTTTCTTCCCATATTTAAAAATATAACTAAAACCAATCCCTATTTCTATAGGAGTCGATGTTTTCAGTTTCTTATCAGATTCAACAATTCCTGATTCATAATAATCCAACGTGCTATATCCCAACCAAGCGGCTATAGAAAAAGAACGACCTACCGGATACTGATAACCAGCCTTTATTACATATTCGAATTCGTGATGAATAGATTGCCCCTTATTTGACAAACGATCGAAATTCCAATTCAGTCGGTTGTAAGCAAATTTATTTTCAATAAAGATATAATGGGAACGATCAATTTTTTCTTCGTATTTAATTGGCAAATAAAACTTCGGAGAGATATGAAGAGAAAAAAAAGAACCTTTATAGACTAAATTATCCCCTCTTAATCCTCCCAACCCAACTCGCTGTGTAAAACCACCTCCACCAAAACCAGCATTAACCCCAAAGAAAGGGACAAAATCAAATTCATATCCGATATCAGCGGCAATAACTCCAGGATTACCTATTTGGCTCAATGTGTAATGCCAACCGAATAAATATTTGAAACCGGCATTAATCTTCTGTCCTTCCTGAGCATAAGATACGACAACAGGCAATAGCAATAATAAAACCAGTATCTTCTTCATATTATTCTTTCGTTTAAGACAATACAAATATAGAAAGAGCCCCCAAATCAAACCGTTACCACATTGCCATCTTCTGTTATTTAGTGTTACCACAGGAATAAACGAAGACAAATCAAGTTATATTTGTAATATGAAATTGCAAATGCGTCTTATACTGATCTTCGTTTCCTTATCGGTCCTGGGAATATTCTTTTTCCAGGGATATTGGTTATGGAACAGTTATAACATAGAAAAACAACAAATCAGAAGAATTATCAACGAAACACTTCAGCAAGCAATTAATGAAGATCTGACAGACCGGATGGAAAAAATGAAAAACGACACGACACCCGGTGCACCTCACGGCCAAGTGGAGTTCAGTTTTTCTATGGACAGTACTTCCCATACAGCCTCCCAACAGACACCCCGGAAATATTATTCCCGTACCCGGCTCCAATTATCCAATGAAACCGACAGCACCGTTTTTCAGGCTTATAAACCGGAAAACACCCCCATGATGAGAATGGCATTCAAAGGAATCTGGCAAGCTATTAACGGGATTTCTCCTGTAAACATTGAAAAAACCGACAGCCTATGGTCAACCTTTCTCAGTGCAGAAGGTATATACAACCGTCATTTTATCGACTTTACACTAGGCAATGACACTCTCCTGGCCTCTTCTTTGCCGGATAACCAGAATCCGACCAATTTGCTTGCCACCCAGAAAATAGGCGTTAACAGTGACGATAGTATCGGCATGCAAGGATTTATCATTGCACCCGGAGAGACAGTACTCAAGCGGATGGGGCCATTGTTTCTCGCCTCATTCTTTCTGATTATCATTACGACAACTTGTTATATCTACCTGATACGAACCATTTTACACCAGAAAACGATCGCCCAGATAAAAAATGATTTCGTCAACAACATGACCCATGAACTGAAGACTCCGATCACCATTACTTACTCAGCTATCGACGCTTTGCAAACATTCAATTTCGTCGAACAAAAAGAGACACGGGAGGAATATTTCACACTTTGCCGCCAACAATTAAAGCATCTTTCCGGTCTGGTTGAAAAGATACTCAGCATGGCTGTCGACGAGCGCAAAAACTTCCGGCTACAAAAAGAGACTTTCCGGATAAAACCGGTCATAAATATTCTGGCACAACAATTTACGTTAAAAGCAGATAAACCTGTTTCTTTTCAGATCGTCTGTAAACCTGAGGAACTGACGATATATGCCGATAAACTGCATTTCACCAATGTAATCAGCAATATGCTCGATAATTCAATCAAGTACTCCGGAAAAAGCGTACAAATCTCCATTCGGATAAACCGAATAGAGAAAGGGACTCAAATCGACCTGACAGATAACGGTATAGGCATCCCTACCGTTCAACTAAACCGCATATTCGAACGTTTCTATCGTGTCCCCAAGGGGAATATACATGACGTGAAAGGTTTCGGACTCGGACTCAGCTATGTCAAAGACATCATAGAGCGGCATAACGGGACTATTACCGTTGAAAGCAAAGAAAAAGAAGGAAGTACATTTACTATTATAATACCGGAAAAGAAATGATACATGTATTATTGGCCGAAGATGAAATAGCATTAGCTAAAATAATCAAAGACAGCTTGGAAAGCCGCCGGAAATTCCAAATTACAATTGCGGCAAACGGCAATGAAGCAATGTCTTTATATCACCGCTCAAAACCGGATATCCTGGTATTGGATGTGATGATGCCTCAAATGGATGGATTCACGCTTGCCAAAATGATCCGTCAAACCGACACACAGACACCGATCTTATTCCTTACCGCACGCTCATCGGTCGATGACCTGGTAACCGGTTTTCACCTGGGAGGAAATGATTATCTGAAAAAGCCGTTCGACATGGAAGAATTGATCGTTCGCATCCTCGCCCTATTGAACCGTCCGATAATCATAGAAGAAGAAAAACGACCGGAAGTTTTCAGCATCGGTCAATATACGTTCGATTACCCCCGTCAGACGTTACAGATAAGCGACCAAACAGAAACATTATCGCATCGGGAAGCCGAGATTCTACGCATGCTCTGCCAACATACGAATGATGTATTGCACCGTAAACCGGTTTTACTGGAGTTATGGGGAGACGATTCCTTTTTCAATGCCCGCAGCATGGATGTTTTTATCACCAAGCTACGTAAAAAATTAAAAGCCGATCCCTCGGTTCAGATTGTGAACATCCGGGGGATCGGCTATAAACTGATCATATAGTAAAATCAAATAAACAATTCAGGTTCGCGACGTGCGCTGAAGTTTTTATGAAGCATAGCCGTATAGGGAGTATCGAAAGTACGGGCCCCTTCCGGACATTCTTTTACGCAGGCACAGCATTTAATACAAAGCGACGGATCACTGAACATACGATCATCGACAATCGATATCGCCGCAACAGGGCATACATCGATGCAATACTCACATTGTGTACACAAATCCTCATCCGTCACAGGAGCCTGTGGAGTGGAAGGACCTTTTACTTTGTACGGGAAATTTCCTTTTACCTCCAACGGCTGTAAATCCGTCAACGTCAATACGTTATCCAACTTTTTCAGAATTTCGCTACCGAATTCGGATGCTTTCAACAAATCGTCCTTATCCGGCCGACCGGCGGCAATAGGCATATCTTTCCGACTGTATGAATGCTCACCGATAAAGGCACCGGCACTCACCGGCACGAATCCCTGAGCGGAAAGCGCATCGCTTAACTCCTTTAAAGCGTCTTCGTAATCGCGGTTTCCGTAGACTACGACAGGAATAACCGGAGTTGCGTTTCCTTTAAACATACGGATGCGATCCATAGCCGTCTCCGCAACGCGGCCTCCATATACAGGAACCGCAACGATTACCAGTTCATTCCCTCCCATCGAAAGCAGTTCCTTCAATCCTTCATGGGTAATATCCGATTCGGACAAAGTATCCGCTTCCAACGCTTCGGCAATTGCATAAGCTATTTTTGCAGAAGTATGCGTCGGAGAGAAATAAATCAAATGTATATTCTGATATTGCATATCGTTTACTTTAAAGATGCACCAATCTTATCCATCAATCCGGCAAACTCCTCTTCGGTATATCCCTTGCCGGCATACATCACTTTTCCGTCTTTACCTATCAGATAAGTACGGGGAATCAGGTTCTTTGCAAATGCTCCGAAGATGGCACGGTTCTTATCCGGATACAACGGGAAGGTGAAACCTTTTTTCTCATTATACTTTGCCAACTCGGCATCTGTATGTTCACGTCCAATCACCAACATCTGAAAGTTTTTATTATCCTTAAACTTCGGCCACAACTTCTGCTGTACTTCCGCCAGTTCTTTCTGACAGGGAGGACACCAGGTTGCAAAGAAATTTATCAGCACTACTTTCCCTTTTAGGGAAGCAGACGAGATTTGTTTACCATCGTCGGAAACGATCGTGAATGCAGGTATCTGGTCGCCCACTTTTATAATATCACCATCGTTCTGAGCACGGGCTACAAACGCGAAAATTACAAGCAGGACGGTTAAGAGGTACTTCTTCATAGGCTTTATTTTATTCTTTGGGCAACATCGTAACCGGCTTTCAGGGCTTTCAGGTTCATCTCAACCACTTCTTCCCCTTTACGACCGAAGATACGACGGATACCATCTTCTATTTTATTATACTCAATTCCAATAAAAGGAGCAGCAGCACCCAACATCACGATATTGGCGGCACGGGCCGTAGCGACTTCCTTAGCTATAGCTTCCACATCCAGGATAACCTTATGCGGCAATTTATCCAGCTCTTCGTTTACTTTCTCCATATCCGGATAATTAGGGATATTGACAAACGGCTGTGAATTAGTCACCAACCAACCATCTTCTTTCAGATAAGGAAGATAACGGAGACTTTCCATCGGTTCCAGGGAAATGATCAGGTCGGCATGTCCCTTCGGAATCAGGTCGGACGCGATCGGCTGGTCAGACAAACGCAGGTTCGACTGTACGTCGCCACCACGCTGGCTCATTCCGTGAACTTCCGCCTGCTTCATATACAAACCTTCTTTCAAAGCGGCTTCTCCAATAACGGCGGCAATAGAGAGGATACCTTGTCCTCCTACACCTGACAATATAATATCTGCTCTCATTTCTTGCTTGCTTTTTTCTTTCTTGTTAATGTCTGGATACATTCACGACGCGGGATCAGGACAGATACGCCTTTGTATTCGATCTCTTCGCGGATGATCTGTTTCATTTCTTCGTAATTCTTCTTCAACGGGATCATAACACGGATATGAGCGGGATCAACACCGATACCTGCACAGATAGCTTCCAGGCGTCCTGTTCCGGCTGAATCCTGTCCGCCGGTCATAGCCGTTGTTTCATTATCGGAAATCACGATTGTGATGTTTGTATCCTCATTGACACAATCCAGCAAACCGGTCATACCGGAATGCGTGAAAGTAGAATCACCAATTACCGATACGGCCGGGAATACACCGGCATCAGAAGCCCCTTTTGCCATTGTAATGGAAGCCCCCATATCGATACAAGAATCGATTGCACGGAACGGAGGCAAAGCTCCCAACGTGTAACAACCGATATCGCCGAATACTTTCGGGTCTTTATATTCAGCCAGCACCTCATTCAATGCTTCATACACGTCGCGGTGACCGCAACCCTGGCATAATGCAGGCGGACGCTGCTCCACCACTTCGGGGATAGCATAGTAACTGGTAATATCTTTACCTAAAGCCTTGCCTACGGCATCCGGAGTCAACTCGCCGTCACGCTGTAAAGTCCCGTCCAAACGACCATGAACAGTTACCCCTTTCCCCAGGAAACCTTTCAATTGTTCTTCCACAACCGGATAGCCTTCTTCAAGCACCAGAATTTCCTTACATTCACCTGTAATCTTTTCCACCAACTTACGTGGCAACGGATATTGAGTAATCTTCAATACCGGATATTCGAACCCGTCAGGATAATTCTCCGACAGATAGTTGAATGCAATACCGGTGGTAATGATACCCATCTCTTTGTTGGGAGCATCGAAATACTGGTTATACTTTGAACTTTCAGCCGCTTCGGTAAACCCTTTCTGCGCTTCCAGCAAAACTCTAAAACGCTTGCGTGCCAAAGCCGGAAGCAAGATAAAACGCTGACGGCCGTCAGGCGGACAATTCATCGTATTTTCCTCCTGGATCGGACGCGTTACCACACCGGCACGAGAGTGCGCCATACGGGTAGTAATACGCATCAGGATCGGATAACCCAGTTTTTCTGAAAGCTCGAAACCTTCATACACCATATCGTATGCTTCCTGCTGGCTGGATGGTTCCAGCATCGGGATCATAGCAAAATTTCCATATACACGGTTATCCTGCTCGTTCTGTGATGAGTGCATGGAAGGGTCGTCGGCCGTAATAATAATCATACCACCGTTGATACCGCTCATTCCGGCATTCATAAAGCAGTCTGCCGCCACATTCAGTCCGACATGTTTCATACAGCAAAGCGAACGCTTTCCGGCGTAACTCATACCTAAAGCAGCCTCCATTGCTGTTTTTTCATTCGTACTCCAACGGCTGTGTATCCCCCGTTCTTTCGCTACTGCCGAGCCTTGTATATACTCGGTAATTTCAGTTGAAGGGGTACCCGGATAGGCATAAACACCGGAAATACCGGCATCGATCGCAGCCTGTGCGATAGCCTCATCCCCCAAGAATAGTTGTTTTTCCATGTATATTTGTTTTCTTAAATTGATTTTTATGTTATACCAACAGCCAAAGATACAGCTTTTACCATAAACAAAAAGCAAAAAGCCTACCGAATCTTTCTCCTGTTCAGTTCAGCCCGGTAACGGTTTGCATTGCGATTATGCTCTGCCAGCGTTGCCGCAAAATTATGCCGGCCCGAAAAATCTTCTTTGGCGCACATATAAAGATAATTATGCTTCATATAATTCAAAACGCTGTCCATCCCCTTGATAGTCGGGACACGCAGCGGTCCGGGCGGCAACCCGGCATATTTATATGTATTATATGGAGAATCTATTTCCAGATGTTCGAACAGGATGCGTTGCAAGGTAAAATCACCCACTGCAAATTTGACGGTAGGATCGGCTTGTAACGGTATGCCACGATGCAGACGATTCAGATACAAACCGGCCACAATCGGATATTCATCTGCCGCTGCCGTTTCTTCCTCTACGATGGAGGCCAGGATGGCGACTTCCGCAGGCGTCAGATCAATCGCTTTTGCCTTCTCCAGACGTGCTTCCGTCCAGAAGGCTTTATATTCACGATTCATACGCTGCATCAGTTTTTCTGCGGGAATATTCCAATAGACCTCATAGGTGTTCGGAATAAACATGGAGAGGATTGTTTCGGTAGTAAATCCCAGCGAATCGCAATAAGCCGAATCGTTCAGCAGGACAAGCAGGTCCTCTTTATCCAGCATCAACTGTTCGTCCAACCGCTCCACCAGATCATCTTTAAAGCGGATATTATTAAAGGTAAGACGGGTTGCCACCTGATGACCGCGCCGCAGATCGTTCAACAGTTCCAGGTTACTCATTCCCGGCGATACCGCATATCGTCCGGTCTTCATATTTCCCTGATATTGCAGGAATCCGACCAACTGTTTAAAACTTCCGATACGATTGCAGCCGGCCGAATCAATCAACTGACGGCAAAGTTCGCCGAAATCCTTGTCTTTTCCTATATACAGATAAACCGTTTCTTTGGGAGTAAAGTTAGGCGCCCATGCCAGACGGTATCCCCAGAAACCTGTACCCGCCAGCAAAAAGACTAAAAATACGACAATCCCAATTAGTATATTACGCTTCCCCTGTTTTTTCTTATTCATTTTTTCCTCCAATAAAATACTGATTATCAGAACAGGTCACAAAAGTAATACCTTTTTCCGAAAAAATAGATGCAAAATCCTTTGTTTATTTAAAAACATCCGCCTATCTTTGCAGCGCAATTCTAAGGAAGAAGCACAGAACACATGGAAGTGTGGGTGAGTGGCTGAAACCACCAGTTTGCTAAACTGACGTACTCGTAAGGGTACCGGGGGTTCGAATCCCCCCGCTTCCGCTCCAAAGGCTGTTAGTCGAAAGATTGACAGCCTTTGTTGTTTTATCCCCTAAAACGAACCTGCCATTGAGGAAAATTTCATCACATTTCCCCAATTCCACATCCCCATTCTACAGTCTGGCACAATCATGAATACGCAATACTATTTGATTATCAACATCCACGCAATCACGCCATCCGTTTGGCACACGAATTGAATTACATTAAGCGTATTAGTAATAAAAGATTGTTGAATTAAAAAAATTAGGATCATGAAAAAGGTATTAGTAGTAATGGCAATGGTTATGGGTGTTGGTTGTATGAGTGCTATCGCAGCAGAAACAAGTGTTGATTCAGTAGCTTGCTGTCAGTCTACTCAGGATGAGTACACAAAGGTTGAAGTGGCAGATGTTCCCGAAGTAGTGAAAACTGCAGTTGAAAAAGCTTATGCAGGCCAGACCATCAAAGAAGCCTCTGTAGCAGAAAAAGACGGAGCCAAGACTTATAAACTTGTTATCGCTACAGCCGAAGGTACGGAAAGCACAGTTACCTTCAATGACAAAGGCGAAGAAGTAAAATAAAATTTAATAACAACAGTTATGTCGGTTAAGACAAACGTCCGGACGTCCCCAGGGAAGTCCGGACGTTTTGTTGTTTTTAGCTCTCATGTTTTTCAGCCCATTCAAATATAACCGGACTCTGCACATCCACACCGAACTCCGCCGCTTTTTGCAGGATACGGTAAGCCAGCAACGGCTTCTTATCCTCGGGTGCATATCTGAAATAAGATTCGGCAGCCCTTACATGGGCCGCATCGGGCATAGGAAACTCACGGGTTTCCGGAAGGCCAAAATCAGAGGAAGGAAGTTCCTTGCGTTCTTCTGTCGTCAACTTGTCACTAAACCTGTTTACCATAATCATTTATTTTTGATTGTTCATTATAACCCACTCAACAACCAAAAAGCTCATTTCTATTGCCTGATTTAGGAATTATTCTATTAAAACAGGGAATCAATCCTCTTTCTTCAGCAAGATGATATCCAGAATGGAACTGACTGTATCCGCTTTTTTGACCACCATCAGATGATCGCCTCCCTCAACAGGAAAGACATTTTCAAGCCGGTCATAAGGAAAGATCTGATCGGCCGTGCCATGAATATGATAAAGGTGTTCGCTCTTATTGTCCGGTATCCAGTCAGTGATCTGTTCTACCGCCCATTTGATATATATGGGATCGGTAACAGTCATATACTCTGCCAGGTCGGAATTGGAGGCATTATATACCAGGCGGTTAAAGGCATTGGTAATAAAGTCGGTCGACGAGAAAAGCCGTTTAGGCATAAACTCCATCAGGTTGACTTTCCTGACTGCCTGGAAAAGAATAGGGATTTCCCTTTTGCTTTTAAAGGAAGAAATGATAACGCACTTCTCCGGTTTCAGAAAAAGTGTCATCTCCTGCATGATAACGGCACCAAAAGAATAACCGATCAGGATAAACGGGCGCGAGGTGTCGATCGTCTTTGCCATCTTATGGGCATACTCCGACAATGATTCGTCGGGGCTGGGAATAAACCATTCAATATAGGCTTTTTTATACCCCTTCGGAAGCCGCAGTTTGTCAAAGACCTTACAGTTATAGCACATCCCGGAAATAAAATAGACAGTAATATCCTCCGCCTCCTTTTTCCAAAGCCAGTTTACCAACGATGACAAACGTCTCCACAGTCCGGGTGATTGCACTTTACTTCCTTCCATATATCATTTTTACTTTATAAGCATAAAGATAGTGGTTTTGTTCAAATGATCATCTATCGGCTTTCAGCTGACGTAATAATTCGGAAGGAGTGCAGCCAAACTGCTGCTTGCAGAAACGTGTAAAATGAGTCGCCGAGTTAAACTTATACAACCGCATAACATCACTCAGCGTATTTCCCGGTTCGGCCAGTTTGAAACGCACATGTTTTGCTTTTTGTTTCAATAACCATTGATGGGGAGAGATTCCGAACTCTTCCTTGAACTTATTATTAAAATTCGTACGTCCCATACCGGCTATTTTTGCCAACCCGTCCACCTGGTCCACCTTCAGATAATTTTCAAGTATGAGGGAACGGAAATCCAGCGATTTTCCAACGATAGGATGAAATAAATAAGCCAACTCTTCTTTTCGATAAAATCCTCGAAACAGCAAAAACAGCTCCATCGACTTTATCTCATGCAAATGCTTGCAGTTCATCTTCGACTCCAGGTATTCTATGATAGTCTCCAGGAATAAACGTAAAGGCGGATATATAACAGTCGGCTGATAATCATACTCGATCTCACGACTAAGGGGAGCCAGCGATTGAAGTTCCAGTTTATTGCAAGCACCGGGGAAACGGTCAAACGTAAATATAACAAGGTTGGAATCAGATAATATCTTACAGAAAAAATCAGAAGACTTCGGGATCAATATAAACTCATCCGACCGGATGATTCTGTTTCTTTGCTCATTACAACAAATAACAGCTTCACCTTCCAGGAAAAAGATCAGATGATGGCAATCCTTGTCCTGCTCTTTCAGTTCACTCTCCTCTCTTACTATACGATGTTTAAATCCAACTAAAATATCCGGAGAATAATCTTTACAAGATATATGCTCTTCTAAATAAAGTAACTTTTTCATTACATCCCCCATTTTTAATTCCGACATTAGTGTTTCCTCATATTTACCTTTACAACGGTATCGCATTCAGTCGGTTATTCACTCACTATACAAAAGGCTCATTTCACAATTTGAAACAAATGTATAACTTTTTCCGGTTAAACAACTCACATATCCATCGTTAATGTTTACATATCTGCTACGGAAATACGGCGAGGCTATTATTGTCCGGCGCTTTCCGAAAATAAAAAAGTGCAGTTCCTGCATATATTACAAAAACAGCACTTTATCAATTACTTATCAGAAAATTAAGTTACTCAATCCTGCCTACCATTCCGGAAGGATCCACCCATTCATCGAACTCTTCGGCCGTAAGCAACCCGGAATCAACGGCTGCCTGCTTCAACGATTTGTTTTCACGAAATGCTTTCTGGGCAATCGAAGCTGCTTTATAATAACCGATCTTCGGATTGAGTGCCGTCACCAACATCAAGGAGTCGTCCAGATGTTTCTTTATAGTCTCTTTTACCGGCTGGATACCGACAGCACAATGGTCGTTGAAACTCCGGCAACCATCACCGATCAGCCGCGCGCTGTGCAGAAAATTATAAATAATCATCGGCTTGTACACATTCAACTCAAACTGCCCCGACGCACCGCCTACGGAGATCGCCACATCGTTCCCCATGACCTGCGCTGCAATCATGGTGAGAGCTTCGCACTGGGTCGGGTTCACTTTCCCCGGCATGATAGACGAGCCCGGCTCATTTTCCGGCAAACGGATTTCACCGATTCCCGCACGCGGACCGGAACCCAGCATACGGATATCGTTGGCTATCTTCATCAGGCTGACTGCGACGCCTTTTAACGCCCCGTGCGTTTCAACGATCGCATCATGGGTTGCCAGCGCCTCGAATTTATTGGGCGCCGTGACAAACGGCAGACCGGTCAGTTCCGATATTTTCTTTGCCACCTTTTCCCCGTAATTTTCCGGAGTGTTGATACCGGTACCGACAGCCGTACCTCCCAGCGCCAGTTCCGCCAGATGCGGCAATGTATTCTTTATCGACTGGATGCCGTATTCCAGTTGGGCGGCATACCCGCTAAACTCCTGCCCCAAAGTCAAAGGAGTCGCATCCATAAAATGAGTACGCCCGATCTTGACGATCGGCATGAACTCCCGGCTTTTTATGACAAGGGTACGGTGCAACAACTCCAGAGACGGAATCGTGTTCTCCCGAAGCATCTTATAAGCGGCGATGTGCATAGCCGACGGGAACGTATCATTAGACGACTGCGATTTATTCACATCGTCGTTAGCCATCAGAACCTTTACCTCATCGGTCAGTTTTCCGCCATTCAGGACATGTGCACGGTTGGCAATCACTTCATTCACATTCATATTGGTCTGCGTACCGCTACCAGTCTGCCAGACCACCAGGGGAAACGCCTCATCCAGGCGGCCCGCCAGTATCTCATCGCAGACACGTACTATCAGATCGCACTTTTCCGCCGACAGCACACCTGCATCCTTATTGGCCAGCGCGGCTCCTTTTTTGAGGTAGGCAAAGGCATAAATAATCTCTTTGGGCATACGGTTTATATCTTGTGCAATCTCAAAATTTTCGATACTACGTTGCGTCTGCGCTCCGTAATAAGCATCCACAGGAACCCTGACGGTTCCCATGGTATCTTTTTCTATTCGACATTCCATAACTTCTTCTTATTCGTTTTTCTTATAAAACCATTCAGATTATGAATTGTTTACGATTACAACCGGTATGTCTTTTTATATACACACTTCATGTACCAATAAGATAAGACAAAGAGAGACAGGACATAAATATGTTCCGTCGTCCAATACACAGCGAGAGGGAGATTCGGGGTTGCGGACAATACATACAGGTATATCACATAGAAAACCGTCGTAACCACTTCAAAAAGGAAAGCCGTACGGGTCCTTCCGGTTCCGGTAACGGCATTGCAATAAATATGAGCCGGAACCGAAAAGAGGTAATTAGCCAGCATGACCGTAAAAGGCCAGAAGGCAATCCGGATCAACTCCTCATTCTTCGTATAAACGCCCAACACCGCATCGGAGAAAAAGAAGGTCAGCACAATCAAAGGAAGTCCTACAAAATAACCCAGGCAAACCATTTTACGGCACAAAGGCATCACCTTTCCGTATTCGCCTGCCCCTATCAGATTGCTGACCAACGATCCCGTCGTTGTCGAGAATGAGCAGACGATCACAAAAAAGACCGTCGATATGCTCCGGATGATATTGGCTACAGCCAGTATGTTTTCTCCCAGATGTTCAATCATCACGAAAAAAAAGAACCAGGGAGCCACACTGATAAAAGCATGCATCATACTCCACACGGAGAGATGGAGCAAACGGAGCAATAACCGCCCGTCGTACACAGGCCGCAAGCCATACCGACATTTGTCGACCTCCCGGAAGATATAGACAAGAAAGACGATTAAAAAAGACAATTCAGACAAGGTCGAAGCCAGAGCGGCGCCGGAAATACCCAACCGTGGAAACCCTGCATGACCGAATATCAACAGGTAATTCAGTAGGATATTGGCCGTCACCATAACCACGGCCCCAACAGTCAGCACCCTGGTTTTGATAATCCCGACAAAGAAAGAACGGAAAGCCAGTGCCGGGAAAGTAAACAGAAGCCCGAATGTCCGCCAGTCGAGATAATCCATTACGGCACCATAGACCTCATCCGAAGTGACCAATCCGGATAAAATAACCGGTGCAATCCATTTGGATAACAGGAACAGGAAAACCGCCAGCACTACCAGGAAAAACAATCCCTGAAAAAACACCTTTCCCGTTTCATCGTATTTCTGTTCGCCGTTACGGCGTGCCACCATAACCTGCAATCCGAGGCTAAAACCAAAACCCAGCATATAAAGAATCAGGTAATACATGCCGGCCAGGGCAGAAGCGCCCAGTTCAACCTCCCCGTAATGCCCCAGAAATATAGCGTCGGTAATATTGATCAGTTGTTCCATTAAAATGCTCATCATCACGGGATAGTTGATGAGCCAGATCTGTTTGTATGTGAAATTCATAATTCAACTTAATATATAGCGTCGGCATACGTTCCCGCCAGAGAACATACCGCGACCATGAATACTAAAAAATAGATAGATTGTACCCTGTATAAAATAGGATAGCGAAAGTCAGGCAAAACAGTTTTTTGCCTTATGTCCGGGAGAACGACGCTATATACAGAGTTGCCACTTCATAAGTTGAATAATCGGATTATTTGATTCGGGAACAAATGTAGGAGTTTTTTCAGGAAATAACAAGGAGGTGCCCAAAGTCTCTCCACAGTCATCCTTGGATAGCCCTAGGATCGCATACTACACCGACAAAACAGGTTGCATGAATTGTCGGATCAAGTGCGTCATGACAAAACAGACTTTACAGCACCTCCTTCAAGCATGTTTACTTATCAGAATACAATCCCAGCGTATTTCCTTCGCTATCGGAAAACATTGCGAAATAGCCGCGGTCTTCGGATTCGATCTTTGTCTTTTCGCGGACGATGCTGCCACCGTTGGCTTTGATCAGAGCAAGCGTTGCATCCATGTCGTCCACATTCAGATGGACAAGCACGCCGTTCTTTGCCGGAAGGAAGTCGGCCGCCCATGAGATAGCACCCGGAGCCAAGCCGTCCTCGTCGGGGAAGAAAGCCATCTTTTCGGATTTGCATTCCATCACGCTCAATTCCAGGTTCAACACTGTTTCATAAAACTTCACGGCTCTGCCAAAATCTGCCGTAGGGATCTCGAAGAAAGAAACTAACTTTTTCATGTTCACTTTTTTTGTCGTTAAACTATTTCTGCCAATTGACAATGCAAAGGTAGGACACGCCGAAGGAGCAAACTTGGAAAAAAAGGACATTAGTCGTTTTCGGTAGAAAAATAATCGGAATAGGGTGCACAGAGGGACAGGTATTCCTTCGGCGTATAGCCGGAGAATATTTTAAACTCGCTGATAAGATGAGGCTGGTCGTAGAAACCGCATTCGCAGGCCAGCCGCGAAAAGGTCATGCCCGGAACAGACTGCAACATATACAAAGCATACTGGAAACGGACTATGCGCAGGAAATCTTTGGGACTGATCCCTATATGCCCGGTAAACACACGCTGAAACTGCTTGGTACTTAAAAAGACGGAAGATGCCAGGTCGGATACACGTATCTCCCCTTTTTCACGGTCGATCGTCGAGATCACAGAACGCATGCGCTCCAGGTTATACGATTTCAAGGGATTTAACCGACGAAGGAGGAATTGCTCGACCAGACGGATACAATTCCGGTCTTCTGCTTCGTATAGGAGGCGGTCTTCCAGTTCCAGCAGGTCGCGGTCGCCTGCCTCACCGGCAGTAACCTTCCGGTCACAAAATTCGCTGACCGGTATACGGAAAAACGCATTGGCGGCATAGGTATGGAAAACGACAGCCAATATCTTTATATTTCCGGTATAGCTCAGGTCGGAGAAGCCGACGAACTGCCCGCACAGGACGGACTGGCTATCCAACCGGCGGGTATCCTGCCGGGAAGAAAGCGAGACCGGATTTCCGCGGTAGAAAAGCATCTGGATATTACCACACGGAATAATACGCTCGGTACTCCGGGCGACACTATCCGTCTCCAGCAACCAGTAATGCCTGATGTAAGGAGCAAGTGTCGGCGATGGTAATACGATCTGAAATGATTCCATGGCGGCAAATATACAAATTTATCCGGCCGGGATATAACTATCGAAGTACAAAACTGTCGGAGAGCTACCGACATCATTCCGGCAATCTGCCACCCTTTTTCCGCGGACTAAGGCAGGAATCATCCTACATGATTGCCACAATCATCCCACATGATTACTACAATCATCCGGGATGATTCCTGCTTTAGTCGTATAGGCGACCATGCCGATGTCCGGCAAAGCCGTCTATTCGACCGGGACATAAATCTCGGTCATCAACTCTTCCGGTGCCGTATTGGCCGGATTGTTCAGATACTTTTCATACCCCGGGGAGTCGGCCGGTTTATAGCCGCCTTCCGGTAACAGGTGCGAATAGACCGTATCGTATACGGATTTCAGATGTTCATAAGAACCCTGATAGCGGTAAACAGCATATTTGCCGCCCGGCAACTGTTTTACTCCTATTTCACCCCGCGGTTCCGCCGGTTTGGGGAGGATAAGGCAAACGTCTGTCCGCAACTTATCCGGCTCGGTCACTTTGGGATCGTTATGATAAATACAGATATGCTCAATGCCCTCCGAGAAGAGGCTCTGTTCTTTCACGAATCCCCACAACTTTTGCCAGGCTCCGCAATAATCGAGGTTCATATACGCTCCCGACAGACGCAGGTAAGCGATCTGGCAGGCCGGAAGTTCTTTCACTTCCGCTTCTATTTTCAAATCGTGTCTTATTTCTAATGGTCTCATGATAATGTAATCTTTGTTTTTACGATATCCGTTCGGCGAAATACCATAGAACTGTTTGAACACCTTCGACAGAGAAGAGGGTACATCGTATCCAACGCGCCAGGATATTTCCTGTACCGGCATATCAGAGTGACGCAGTAACCGAGCGGCCGTCTCGACTCGCATCCTGACAATAAAGGCACCTATATTTTCACCGAGGAATGCCTTTACTATCCGATGGAAATGCCAGGGCGAAAAACCGGACATTTCTGCCAGTATATCCAGATCAATTGTTTCGCTCAAATGATTGTTGATATACTCCACGAGGATATTTACTTTACGCTGATACTCTTCCGTTGTTGCAGGTCGTTGTTCCATATTCTTTTGTATTTCGCTACAAAGATAACCTCCGGCCTGAAAACCTACTTGTCCTATCTTGCTAAAAAGAGAAAGGACGACCATCACTGGCAGCCCTTTCCGACGTTCACGTTGAATTATCGTTTGTTTCTAAATCAGAGAGTGAATGTTTAATATCATCAATTGTTATTGAAAAATTTTCATTGTTGTTGAGCCTTTCCTGGACCAGCGCGCCGATCTTACGGGCACTGGCCTCATCAGGGAAAGACCTTAGCGTGTCAATTGCAGGAATGGTGAACTGATATATCAACACCTTCTCATTCATCACGATCCGATAGCCCCAGCCATCCTCCAATTGAAACGTTTGCAACTCCGGTTGCCGGCCGTCCGGAGACCCCTTTTCCCCGGGACGGAAATAAATAAGTAAAATAAGTACCGATAGCAGCACCAAGCCCCAAAGAGCTTTTCTACCTTTAATAGTCATCATCGTCATATTCATAAGGGCGAAGTTCCCAAATGTCATCAAACCGGTAAGTGCCGCTTTTACCCGTTGCCACAAACCCTTTCTCGCCATTCGAGAAAGCTACTGCAACCGTACGGGCCGTACCTTTGAATTTGGCTACATTTTCCCACAAATCGGTTGCAGGATAATATTTCCAGGTGTCAGAACGTAAACTTCCGCTTTCACCGCAGGTCAGGTAGACAGCTCCGTCGATCACGAAAGCCACACCATTCATACGTGCTATATTATAATCATCGTCATAATCATCATCTGAAGTATCGGCTATGTCGCGTAATTGCGTCCATGATTCCGTCGACGGGTCAAACATCCAGAAATCGTCCACATATTCTCCGTTGTTCACTCCGCAGCAGACATATGCCTTGTTGTCCAAAACAAAACTGGTGGCACCCCAGCGTTTAGTCCCCCCGATACTAACGATCTGCTGCCAGCTGTTGGAAGAAGGATTGAACGCATAGAAATCTTTCAGATAATTTCCGTCGTCACCACAACCGATATAGGCCTTTCCGCTGACACCGAAAGCCACCGCACCATAACGCGCCGTTCCGGGGAAGTCGGCTTTCTGTGTCCAGGTATTGGTAGCAGGGTCATATTCCCAGAAATCATTCAGACGGTTCACTCTGTCATAGCCGATTCCGAAATAACCTTTACTATCGACAGTCATGGCCACCGCTGAGTTTCGGGCTGTCCCCGGGAAGTTAGCCTTTTGTGTCCAGGAATCGCGGTCCATATCATACTCCCACAAGTCTGACAGACAGTTTTTACCATCATACCCGCAAACCAGATAGCCTTTATTTCCGATAGAGAACGAAGAGGCATCACTGCGTGCCAGGCCGTCGAAGTCGGATACGCGATACCACTTACCTATCAAATCATCATCATCGTCATCCCCACAGGATACCATTACCAGAGGCAGCAACGCCAGCAGGAACAGAAATAGTCTTTTTTGTGTCATCATATAACGTGTTACTGTTTACGGTTGCAAAAGAATAAAGTATCCGAAACACCGGCAAATTAAATCGACAAATGGCGGTTCCTGTCCGACGAATGGGTATTTATGGGAGGTAAAAGGCTTTTTCGGACGTTGTTTCCGGCTTAGCGCCGACTAATCTCCGGAATCAGGCGATTAACAGAGAAATCCGGGGCATTGGCAGGTTATTCTTGCACAGGAAATACCGAATCCGGTTCTTTGTGCGGTCAATAGAATAGTATTATATATATGAAAAGAAGCCTTTTTCTGCTATGGATATGCCTGGCAACAGCCGGTTGCCTCTTCCAATCCTGCTATGACGAGAGTAATAAGTATGGTAACGGATTAGTATCTTCGGCATTCCGCAATATCAGTACCGACACCAGTACGGTGACAGTCGCAGCCATGTTGATCGACTCGCTGGAAACCTCCGGCAAGGAGCTCGTCCTGCTGGGTGAATATACGCATCCGGTATGGGGCAAAATGTCCTCCTCCGGTTATGTATCCTATAACCGTCCTTCCTATAATACCGATATAGACGAGCGCGTCGTACTCGATTCGCTTATGCTCACCTTCAGGTACGGAGGTTATTATATCGGCGACACGCTGAAGGCCCAACGCTTCAACGTACACAGGCTGACCCAGAAACTCAGGTTGGGAGACAACGGTTATCTTTATAACACTTCTTCGTTCAGCTATGAGCCCGAACCATTGGCAAGCCATAGCTTTGTCCCGCGGCCGAACAGCGGGGAAGAGGTGGAAGTGCGCCTCCCGGACGAAATGGGCCAGGATTTCCTGACCCGTTTCCACAGCCGCGACATACAGGTGAACTCCGATTATTTCGAAGATTATTTCAAAGGGCTGGTCGTTATTCCCGAAGGGGCCGACAACCAGTCGCTCCTCTCCTTCCAGGTGGCCGACAGTTCAGCCGTGCTCGTTCTCCATTACCATATAATAGATGAAAAGGAAAACGAACAGGAACTGACCTTTACGCCCAATACCAGCACCCAGTTCAATCATTACGAGCATGACCGGAGCGGTACGGCGCTGGAACCGTTTCCTCCCGGGCAGAAGGAAATCCCTTCCTCCCAACTGGATAACAGGGGTGTTTTGTTTGGCGGACTGGGATGGTATGCCCGCCTGGAATTTCCTTATATCAATAATATCCTTATGCAGGGAGAGCAGGTGGCGATTGAAAGCGCACTGCTAAAAATTTATCCTGAACCGGGCACGTTTTCGGCAGAGAATGCCCTGCCTGACAGCCTTTATCTTTATATCGCCGACGAGAACAACGTGGTTACCGATGCCGTGACCGACTATCTCGGTGAAGAGGTGCAAAGCGGAACATTGGTAAAAGATGATACGTATGATGAAAATACCTATTATTACTTCGACATTACCAGTTTTATGCAACAGGAACTGGGAGCTTTCGGTATGTATAAGCATAACCTGCAACTGGTATTCAACGAAGATACTTATACAAAGACATTCCGCAACCTGACCTTCAGCGACCAGCAAGGCCGTTCGCCCATTGTTTTACAGCTAATCTACAAAGTATATGAAAGTTATTAAGCATCTGACTCTATTCCTTTTACTAACAGTTACCGTCAACGCACAAAATATAATGACCTCGTCGCCTTACTCGATGTTCGGGATCGGCGAGATCGTAACGGGATTGTATGGTTCCAATTCGGCGATGGGGGGTGTATCGACAGGTATGCGCAGCACCTGGTTGCTCAATACGGAAAATCCGGCTGGCCTGACGGGGCTCGACACGCTCCGGTTGTTTGCCGAGACATCGGCCTTTATGAAAAGCGAGTCGTACCAGTCGAAAAACGGCAACAGCAATGCTTTCACCGGAAATATGTCGGCTTTCACGCTGGCAGGACGTATCATGCCGCACTGGTATATGGCAGCGGGATTGACCCCTTATTCATCGGTCGGCTATTATTTCCAGAGTACGGAACCGCTGGAAGGCTCACCCGGTTCATACTATACAAGTACGTTCGAAGGATATGGCGGACTGTCAAAGGTTTACCTGACTAATGCATTTATGTTGGGCAAGAATCTATCGGCTGGCGTCAACGTCAGTTACATCTTCGGAAACACTAAACTTACGGAAAGCCAGAGTAGCATTTCCGTAGAAAACAGAATGTACACGCATGCGTTCTATGCTGATTTCGGATTGCAGTATCACCGCCAGATCGGAAAAGAGACGGCTTTTACAATCGGGGCCGTTTACGGATATAAACAACGGCTGAGCATTGAAAATTCGATCGCGATCGTTTATAGTAGCAGCGAAACGGAGGAGAGTAAAAGGAATACAACCCAATATCTGCCTCAATTTGCCGGCATAGGCCGCTCGCTGACCTACAAGAAATGTACTTATGCGCTCGATTATGATTTCCACCAGTACAGCAGCCTTTCATCGGGCGACAGCCGGGTAAAATTCAGGGATTCGCATAAGTTGCGGCTGGGGTTCGATTATTCGCCCAACGGTTATTCGTCTTCGAGTTTCTGGAAACGCAGTTCGTATAAGGCCGGAGTAAACCTGTCGACTCCTTACTTGCAGATCAACGGGCAAAAAGGTTACGCTTACCGCTTCAGTGCCGGAATGGGACTTCCGGTAACGAACGGACGGATCAACGTAACCCTTTACTACGACAAGACCCAACTAAATAATGATGTATACGGACAGAGCACTTTCGGGATGACGGTTACGTATACGCTGAGTGAGTTGTTTTATAAGTTGAAATTGTAATCGGGAGCCTTCTATTTCGAAGATGTCCCGCTCTCCAGAATGCTGACAATGGAGAATAAAGTAAAGCAGATGCCACCCAAGCCGGCTAAAACTCTGGCCGGAACAAAATAGTAAGCATGAGCGGAGCCCAGTTCGAACAGGAAGGCGGACAGGAACAAACAAGTCAATGCCGTAAATATAGGTATTAACGGAATACGGTTTGATAATTTGAATTCGTGCCGCCATATTTTGGATAGCAGGATCACTTTGCTGGAAATGCTATAGCATACCAGTCCCAGTCCGATCATGATATAGCCTGTTGTACCGTTTGCCGGATTGATGGTAGCCAGGATCAGGATAATTCCCCATACAGCACAAATACTTCCCATGACCAATACCATAATAGGCCAGAATTCGCGTTCGGTAGGAGAAAATATATTCCTGATCTGCCGGGCAATAGTCGCTACCAAGGCAATCAGACTCGTACAAATACAGGCCAGGCCGATCATCACATGGCCGGCCACAAAATATTTCGAGCCCTCGTCGCTATGGGCTAACAGGCAGAATGCCCATATCCAGGCAGTCAAGGCGATCAGTCCGGCAATAGCAATCAGGGTCAGTCCCTGGGCACGGGTAAAAGCCTCGGGCGGAATATCATGGCCTGTCTTTTTCGAATTGACGGTAATCATGGTGAACCGGGTGGAAGAAGTAGCTGTTGTGGCTACACAAGCGGTAATCAGCCCCACTCCGCAGATTACATGACCGGCTACAAACGATGCCGTATCAGGCGACCGCATAATCCATATCCCTGCAACGACCGTCAGGATAGCCGACAAATATCCCAATGCCGGAAGCGCATACCGGCTGATCTCTCCGAAAGTATTAATGATCTGCCTGATAATGGTTGCCGCCGTTGAGAACAAGGCTATACAAATCATCCCCAAAGAAAATACGACCGGACCAGCCACAAAACGGCTCCGGGCGGGTTCCTATTTATACACGAAAGCGACTCCTCCGAAACAGAACAGGGCCATCAACAAGGGTATAGCCCTAAAAAGAACACTAATGCCGTAATTCATAGTCTATTTGTTTTTAATTTTCCTCCAAACAGACAGGATTACGGCATTGTTCCTCAAATTACATTTTTATAGAATCTTTTTAGTTATCAGGGACAGGGAGACCTATTCCTGCAAGGCCAACCGCCCCATAAGTGCCGGAAGGTAGGAGTCGCTGATCGGGATCAACTCGTCACCGATGCGGATACGTTTCCGTTCGATATAACTGATGTGGGAAAGAGATACGATATAAGAACGGTGCACACGGCAAAACAAACTGTCGGTGAGGTTTTCTTCAAACCGCTTCAGGCTGACCTGCGAAAGCAGCGGTTTGCCGTTCGTGCGATGAATCTTCACATAATCGCCATAGCCTTCCAGAAAAAGAATCTCTTCTTTACGAAGGCGAATGATCTTACTTCCTTCCCGAACAAAAACAGGTTGTTCGGTCTGTTCTTTGTGCAACACTTCATGCACATCAGCCAATGCTTTATCCAACTTCTCAAAATAGCCCATCAGAGCATTCAACGTAGAAGCATCTCCATCGAAAGTAATACATTTCAACATAGTCGCTTTTCTTTTAAGTTTACACTACAAATAAATAAGAATATTCGGTGAACAAAGGTTAAGAACCGATAAATGGTAGAATTGGGTCGGTGAATCGCCCGGAGGAAGAGGGTGAAAAAAATCACCTCGATGATGCAGTATTTCACCGGATCATTCTTCCATCAATATCCATTTCTTGAATACCGGGGTTTTCGTTTTACTGATAATGATACGTTCCGGAATAGGCAAAGTGAGGTTGACAGACAGGCGGCTGCCGAACCAAAGGTCAATATCCTTAATGGCTTTCCGGGAGATAATGAACTGGCGGTTGGCACGAAAAAAATGCTTTTCATCCAGTTGGTCGCCCAAGGCATCCAGAGTGCGGTCTACCGGATGCAGCTTGCCGTCGGAAGTATAAGCAGTAACCTTTTCATTCATTGTATAAAAATACAGGATATCTTCTACCTGCAACGGATAAAATTTGTCGGTGAGCATGATCAGAAGGCTCTTTATGACGTGCCGTCCCTGTATGGTATCGTTCGTGCGCCGGATATGGGCCAACCGCTCTTCGGGGCTGAAGAGGCGCAATTTTCCTAATGCCCGTTCAAGGGAAGTCAGTATGATCGGTTTCAGCAGATAATCGATACTGCTGACCTGGAAGGCTTGCAGGGCATACTCGTCATAGGCCGTTGTAAAAATGACCGGTGCAGCGATTTCCACCTGTTCGAATATTTTGAAGGCTGAGCCGTCAGCCAGGTGGATATCCATAAAGATAATATCCGGCTGGGGATAGTTATGGAAATAAGTAACGCTTTCCTCTATACTCTCCAGTTCGGCCACTACCTCGACAGGCATCATGGTGTTTTGCGAAAGAATTGCTTTCAGGCTACCAACAGCAGCCGTTTCATCCTCGATAATTACAGCGTTCATACAGTTTAATCTTTTAATTGTTATACCCGTCCGTTACCGTTCAGCAAAGGAAGGGTTACCTTAAAATAATCTTTCCGGTTGGAGATATGGATATCCTTTCCGGTAAGCATCCGGTAACGTCCCCAGAGGTTCTTCAACCCAATGCCGCTTCCCGTGCTCTCTTCCACCTTCGGCTGTACCCTGTTGGATACGACCAGTTGGCTCTCTTTAGTAGTATAAACGTCGATTTGCAGCGGATACTGCTTGCTGATCACATTATGTTTAACCACATTTTCGATCAGCGGCAGAATACTCAGGATGGGCAAATGCCATAATAAAAGTGCCGGAGCCGCTTGAATAGAGAAGAATAGCTTCCCTTCATAACGGACGCCAAGGAGATAAGTATATGCTTTCACAAACTGCAATTCTTCTGCCAGCGTAACCATTTCTTTCTTGTTGCTCTGCAAGATATAACGGAAAACATTCGACAACTCATCCAGATAAGTCAATGTCTGCTCCTTCTCCCCGCTCCTGATCAGGGAGTTCAGCCCATTCAGGGAATTGAAAAAGAAATGAGGGTTGATCTGTCCCATCAAGGCATTGTATGAAGTCTGGAGCTTTTCAGTCTTCAATTGTTCATATTCAAGCATCATCTGTTGTTTACCATTCAGCAGGCGTATCAAAAGGACACTCAGCAAAACGGTTAGCAGTATAAATAGATGTTCCGTCAGAAAGGGTTTCGGGAAATCTGTCGCCCGGCTGAGAACCATAGACATATGCGGATCAGGGGAAGCAGGGGGTGTCGCTTTCTTTCTTGCCGCATCTTCCATTATAACAAAACTATCAGAACGGAACATTTGATCAACTTCCAAAAGGTCGATCATCACAAAACGGTGTATGACCGGATACATGAAAAAGAACGCAATGCCACAGACGATTGTCACACCGACAGACAACAGGATTGTTTTATATTCTTTATTACAAAACAGACGGTCGCCCAACTTATACATTTGAGAATCCAGTATAAACAGCAGAAAGGCATATGCAAAAAACCAAAATAAGGAATAATAAAGAAATTCATCTCCGGACGAATAGTTCCCCGGGAAAGGGACTCCCAGCGACTGCATTTTATAAGTATGCATCAACATGGTAAAGTTGACGAATAGGCTTAACAGCACTGACACAATAAAACCAATCAGCAGATTGTTTTTTACGGAATGTTGCATAAGTGTTTTATTTATAGGTGACAAAAGTAAACCTATTACCACGTCGATAAAAATTAAACCGATGAAAGAGACAAAAACATCGGCGAATCGCCGTAATTACCTAATAAAACGTATATCTTTGTCCAATCTAGAAAGGTTAGTCACTACTCTGCCTTCCACATTATATATACTCACTTTATAGAATAACAACAAATCAGATATGTCTGAATGGTGTAAATATATTAACGGAAAACTAGTATTATTGATATTGACAGGAACCATACTTCTCGTTCTGACTACATGCTCTAAAAGGGAGAAGGAAGAAATGCACACCATCGATATTCGCTCCGGATGTATATATCCTCAGGCCATACCATTAAGTAGTATCACAGATTCAGTCGAGATCATTCATTTTTCTGATCCTTTTTATAGGGATAAAGTCTTGTTGCTCGACAGTGTAATCGTCGTAGAGAGTAAAAAATCTTGCCAGCTTTTCGACCGCAAAGGAAAGTTCATAAAAGAAATTGCCCGTAAAGGAAACGCTCCCGATGAATACCCTAATTGTTTGGCATTAAATGAATGGAATGGGAATATCTATATTACAGATCACAATGGTGTAACAAAAGTTTATACACTAGACGGACAATTTTTGGAAACCTTTCTATGCCCTATCGATTTTCTAAGTACAATAGGAGTCCTGAATGAAAAGGAATTTGTCGGATACCGCATCAACTATAAAGGGAATGAGAAAGACCGAATGATATTCTATGGGAAAGATACTATCTTCAACAGACTCTCCTACCAAAAAGAATACACTGAACCCAAAAACTACTTCTTTTTCAGGAAAGACGGCCATTTTGTAAGAACTCCTCATTCTTTATTAATGAAAGAGTTACTGAACGATACGATTTATCAGGTTTCGTCTGCTACGCATAACATCGAACCGGCTTATCTGCTGGAACTGGACTCGTTGCGGGGAGATGAATCTTTGCGTTACTCACTGGAAAATCCGGAATTCGAACTATTCCGTTATACACCTTATATCATGTTATTAGGAGAACACAACTCAACCTGCTGGTTCACCACCGTATACAGTTCCTATGAACAACAAAAACAAATATACGCAACGCACTGCTATGACAGGAAAACCAAAAAGGTTTACAGCATGGAACTTAAAATGTCATTGAAAGATATGGGGAAGGATAGTCAACTCTTATATGATTCTACCCAATATACCCCTCCTTCAGTCAATTGGGATAATTTCTTTCCGGAACAAATGTCGACAGACGGACGTTACCTGATGTCATACAGAGGAAACGATATATTAGTCATAGCTCGGCTAAAAAAGAATCCTATAGCCATCCTCCAACCGGACACAAACCTCAGATGGCACACAGTTCTTTTGCCTCTTATTATATTATTAATACTCGCAAGTACATATTTTTACTTCCGCCATAAAAAGATCAGGCAAGCCTTGAAACAAATAAAGAAACAGTTATCCAGTAATGAAGAAATCCTGAAACACTATCACATAGAACTGGAAAAGATGCGGAAATCATCCACTGAAACGACCGCTTCCATACAAAAGTCGGCCGAACTGGAACAGCAAATCTACCTCCTTGAAATACAGAATGAGGAACTAAAGCAACATTTAGCAGTCCGGGAACAGAAAAAACAAAAAACGGAAACAGAAAGGACACATCTTTCCGTATCTGATGAAGGTTACAACTTATTTATAAAACTGAAGGCAGAACCGTCCTATGTCTTTATCGGAGAAAAAGAGCACGAACATCTTTGCCGCATTACAGATAAACTCTATCGTCAGTTTGCCACCCGCCTCCAGACTACTTATCAAGAATTGACCAAACACGATATAGAAACCTGCTGCCTATTGAAAGCCGGACTAACCAATCAAGAGTTAAGCATCATCTTCAACAATACGCCAGCAGCTATCACCAAATCAAAGAACCGGATTAAGAAGCGAATAGGACTGAATGGGGATACAAATCTCGATTCTTTCCTTCAGGAGTTTTGAATGTTGTCCGGTCAGTTACTCCATTTTATTTTGTAACAATTAGTATTTCAACTGTTTAACAAAACACATTTGTCAAGGTGTGATTCTCAGAACATCCTTTTTGTTCCTGTACTTTTGCGATATGAACTATAAACTCAAATCAACAATGTTATGAAAGTACATGTTATTCTTTTTATTTCTTTTCTGGGAATAATCATATCCTGCACACAGAAATCCGACCTTCACTCCAGTATAGACGTCGTCAATATCGGACAGCAAATGGAAAACCCTTCTGAAGTACCCATCCGCGATTTTGCCAAATCTGTCGAAATCGTCCAGTTGGAAACAAACGATTCGCTGTTGATACGTGATATCTACAATCTCCATTTATTTGATAATAACCTGTTAATTGATGGCCGTTTGTTTGACAGGTTTGGTAAGTTCTTAAATCAGGTCTACCGAATAGGTGAAGGACCGGGCGAAGTAACCAAAGGAGCCAATGTCATTAAGGTGAAAGACAACAAAATATATGTACTTGATTTTGCAGGTAAAGTAAATGTATATTCACCGGATGGTAAATGTCTGGAAACAATCAAATCGCCAGCTAATTTCTATTTTGAATTCCAACCGCTGGATAATGGTAATTTCGTCGGCTTCAAATCCAACTTCAAAGGAGATGAAAAGATCTGTCTGGAGTTCTTTGACAAAAACGGATTACAGGCAACTGTCCCCTACACCGAACAATACACCTCTGAGGCAAGCTGGTTTGCGCCGGGAGAAGGCAAATTTTTCGATCATAATGGCAAATTGTTGTTGAAAAAGCTCCTTTGCGATACAATCTATCAAGTAGATACAAAAAAACATCTGCTGGTTCCGGCCTATCATATAGATTTCGGGAAATGGCCATCCAAAGAAACTCTCCGGTATAGCTACAAATCAATAGAAGAACTACAGAACCGACTTTTTACAGAAATGCCGTTTGTCAGTTTCTTGGGAGAGGGTAGTGATTATCTCGTTTTCACTGTCACTTTCACCGACATGGTAAAACAACAAATGATGCATAGTACTAATTTCTATAACTTCCAAAATAAAAGTACCCGAAGTGTCATGCTGACATTATCTGATGAAGATCTTAAAATACTGGGAGAAGACGGCGATCCGCTCCCCGATTATATGAAAGGCATATCAAATAACTATTTCTTCCCTCAGGTGATGTCGGATGACGGAAATAGCCTGATCAGTTGGCGACAACAGACAAACGACCAAAATCCAGCTGTTATTATAGCGACACTCAAATAATATATCCATACAAAAAAGCCACCCAAAACGAATCGGATGGCTTTTTTGTATGGCAATTAAATCCCGAAGGATTAGAATCTTCTTTCTTTGATTCTTGCTTTCTTACCTGTAAGAGCACGCAGGTAATACAATTTAGCACGGCGTACTTTACCCAGTTTGTTTACAGTGATACTTTCGATGAACGGTGATTCGATCGGGAAAATTCTTTCTACACCAATGTTCTCAGACATCTTACGAACAGTAAAACGTTTTTTGTCACCATGTCCTGAGATACGGATAACAACGCCTCTGTACTGCTGGATACGTTCTTTGTTACCTTCTTTAATACGGTAAGCTACTGTAATAGTGTCACCACTCTTGAATGAAGGATATTCCTTCTTTGTAGCAAACGCTTCTTCTGCAATCTTAATTAAATCCATTGTTTTATAGCTTTTTAATTGTAATTTTAAATGAAACGCAATTTAACGGGCTACTTCTCCCGACAGAGATTGCGCAAAGCGGATGCAAAGTAACGAAAGATTTATTTGATACGCAAATTGTAGGGGGAAAATTCATTCGAAAATCAAAGATACTTCCTTATATCAATACTCTTTTCTGAATAAGGAATAAAGAAAATGGGTAACTCATCAAATTTATAGTCCATCTTCAATGGTAAATTTTTTAGTAAAGATATATCATGTTTCAATATCAAACCAGAGTCTTTGGCATTATACAATTTGATACAAAAACGTTCTTTACAATAACCAGACATAATCTGAGCCTTTTTAGTGAGCTTTGATAATGTCTCAATATCCGGTTCTAAAGCTATAATCAAAGCACAACACTTATAATTTTCTTTCACAAAATCATCAAAAGAGTGCAGCAACATAAACAATTTTGCATAACTTGCCTCTATCTGACTTTCCGCCTTTATGATATTATCATAAGTATATTTACTTTTCAATTCAACCCAAATTAAATATTTCTCTTTCGCACAATGATAAATAAGCACTCCGTCACATCCTTTGCATAAAGAGAAACGATCGTCTTTTTGTTTGAACAGTAAATTCATCTGATCTAATATCTTTTTATTTAAATAGATAAAATCTCCATTCTCAAGACGGACGGACCGCACCTTCGCCTGCGGATCTTCTTCTTCGATTGTAACTGCTCCTGTATATTCACAAATAAAGTCAGGATTAAATAAGGTTTTAAGTTTATCTATCATAAAGCTATAAATTATGTTCTTCTATAAAATCATCCAAAGCAAACGAAACGGTAGTTGTTTGTTGTACTACATCAGAAAAAGTATCAAACGGAATACCTTTAGAAGGTTCCTGTGTTATAATCTCTACACTTCCGTCTTCCCTTCTCTTAAAATAATAAGCACCTAGTTTATCAGGGTTAAGAGTTAACTCGCCATCAAGCCCGTTCTGATTACATAAAGCATTATAATCTTCTGCCGATACATTCGACTTAATGTAATGTAGCTTCAATAAGTCATTTATTCTCCCCATAAAATAGTCGCTATGTGTTGTTACCTGAAAAGAAGCACCATCGTTCACTGCATGAGCAATCAGATCTGCCACTTTTATTTGCATCCGGGGATGAAGATGAGCTTCAGGTTCTTCTATTAAAACCGACAGTTCTGCCGCCCGATATCGCTGCAACAACAAAAATAAAGGACTTAACTCTTTAATTGAAGAAGCTGCCGCACTAATAGGTAATTTTGTTCCATTAAACTCATAATAAAGCCGTCCGTCTTGCCTGACCAGGTTTCCTTTTAATATATCTGATATCGCATCTAACAAATAAGGAGGGCAAAGAGTCTCATTATACGAAGCAGAAAGAACCAAATCCAGTACCTCTACAAACTCTTTATACATTCCAATACTCATTATAGCATTCGTTGCACTTATACTAGCTCCCATTAAAGCAGCTCTGGCTGGCGGCAAAAGCATATTTCTCTGATAACCTATATTTAAAAGTGACTCAGATAAATATCCTTGACTTATAATAGCCAAAAGGTTTATATTAGGCCGAGTTTTTTTATAAGGACTTCCTTCATTGCCATTCAAATAAGTTATTATGTCTTTTTCTCCAGTGTCTTCTACCAGCTTATATCCAATTGTAAAATTAGGGAAATTAACGTCTATTTCTACTTCTGCTTCCAAGCCTTCATTTCCTATCAAATATCCAATAAAACGAGAAGCATTCTTATTCAACCATTTTTTATACTGTTGAGCTGATATAGTTATATTATATTGATTAAGTTGATTTATTTCTGAAGCATTTTTACCTAACACCTCTTCTATAAAAGAAACTAATGCCGCCTCTCCCATCATTGAATTAACAAAAAAATAAGACAAAAAAGCAGCATAGCTTTTCCCTAATCCCGAATCTCCCGAAAAGATCATAAAAGGCTTGTACTCAAAAGTGGTATTCTTCAAAGCACCCAGTTTATGTATCTTAAATTGTATAGGCATAACGACTTGTTTTATTGTTTTGCATCAAAGATACAAATAACCTTAATACGAAAAAGATATCAAAGCTAAAATTCATAATTCAGCTTATTTTCTTATTTTTGGTGGATAATAATGATAACGTGAAGATGAGGAAGATACTTACAATGCTGTTATGTTCTGTGTGTTTACTAACGGCCAAAGCACAGACTATTCCCAATATGTACCGTAACGTCGATCAGGCAAAAATGAATCATTGGGTTGATTCTGTGTTTGATAAGATGAGTTACGATGAACGGATCGGGCAACTCTTTATGGTGATTTCCGAACCGAAATCGGATAACCGCACCATGCAACGGCTTATGCGATACGTCAATGAAATAAAGCTCGGAGGAATCCTCTTTCATAAAGGGAATCCTGTTACCCAGGCTGAAGTAACCAACCGGTTGCAAAAAGCGTCACGTGTCCCGATGTTCGTTTCGCTGGACGGAGAATGGGGCTTGTCTATGCGCCTTAGCGGAACGACCCGTTTCCCTAAAAACATGATGCTGGGAGCTATCGAAGATGATAAACTGATTACCGAATACGGAAAGGAAGTAGCCCGCCAATGCAAAGAGATGGGCATTCAAATCAACTTTGCCCCCGATATAGATGTAAATAGTAATACCGATAACCCGGTAATCGGCCTCCGTTCGTTCGGAGAGAATCCCCGTGCCGTTGCCGATAAAGGAATAGCCTATGCTCGCGGATTGGAAACTGCCGGTATCATCTCTGTAGCTAAACATTTCCCGGGGCATGGCGATACTTCGGATGATTCGCATAATACATTGCCTGCCGTCCATCATGACCGGGCACGCCTGGACAGCGTTGAATTGTATCCTTTCAAACGTTACATCTATGATGGTTATGCCGGAGTTATGACCGGACATCTTTATGTTCCGGCACTGGATAAAACCCGTAATCTCCCTTCCTCCTTTTCCCATCCGATTGTAACGGGACTGTTGCAGGAAGAACTCGGTTTCAGAGGCCTTTGCTTCACAGACGCGCTGGCCATGAAAGGTGCTACGACTAAAAAATCGGATAATCCGTCAGTAAAAGCATTACTGGCTGGGAATGATATATTGCTGGCCCCAGCTGCCCCGATTAACGATTTCACAGCGGTGAAAGAGGCTATCGACGAAGGTATTTTATCCATAGAGGATATCGAAGCCAAATGTATCAAGATACTCCAATACAAATACATTACCGGACTGGATAAATACCGACCGATTGAAACGAAAGGATTAAGCAAACGGCTGAACTCACCGCATGCAGCCTGGCTGGCCGCCAAACTCAATGCAGAAGCAATTACATTATTAAAGAACGAATCCGACATGGTCCCGCTCAGACAGCTGGATAAAAAGAAGATTGCCGCCTTGTCAATCGGTTCGCCTGCCGGAAATGAATTTCAGGAAATGCTGGGGCGTTACGACAGTATTGCCTGCTTCAGCATCAGCCGTAGTTCAACAGCTGCACAAATCCAACATGTTTACAGACAGTTGGAGAAATACGATGTAATCATCTGCGGCGTACACACAGTCCGCATCCCTGAAAGCCTGCAACTTCGCCAGCTGGCAACTAAGAAAGAGCTCGTTTATGCCTTCTTTACCCTGCCCTATTTCTGTAAGGAATATAAAAGTTCCATTATGAAAGCGAAGGCGGTAGTGATGGGATACGAAGGTACGCCTCTTGCCCAGGAATATGCCGCCCAGGTTATCTTCGGGGGGATTCCAGCTAAAGGCAAACTACCGGTTACCATCCCAGGCGTATTCCATGCCGGAGCCGGTATCTTCACGGAAAAAACACGGTTAGGTTATCACGAACCGGAGGAAGTCGGAGCCAATCCCATACGCCTCGATGTAATCGGCTCCATTGCAGAAGAAGGACTTGAAGAAAAGGCCTATCCGGGTTGCCAGGTGCTGGTTGCCAAAGACGGTATGATTATTTACGACAAGGCCTTTGGTTACTTTGACTACGACCAAAGCCGGAAGGTACAGGAAAATTCCGTCTACGACCTGGCGTCTGCCTCCAAAGCGGCCGGGACCTTACTTGCCGTAATGAAAGCGTACGATGAAAAGAAATTCACCCTCAATAATAAAATAGCGGACTTTCTCCCCGAACTGAAAGGTTCCAACAAGAAAGACCTGAATATAAAAGAATTACTTTACCATCAGTCAGGAGTTGTCTCCACAATCAATTTCTATCTGAATGCCATCGATAAGGATAGTTACAAAGGCAGCCTTTACAGCAGTGTAAAGAACGCTACCCATCCGGTACGCTTCGATGCAAAAACATACGTACGCAATGATTTCAACTATCTGCCTGAACTGGTTTCTACAGAGAAGAAACCGGGATTCACTACCGAGGTAGCCCGCAACTTCTACCTGCACAATTCCTTCAAAGACAGTATCATGCAGGAAATAAAAGACTCCCGCCTCGGAACACGCGGCAAATATGTGTATAGCTGCGTCAACTTCATCATGCTGAAAATGATGGTGGAAAACCAGATGAAGCAACCGATGGACCAGCTGTTGCATAACGACTTTTATAGCCGGCTGGGAGCCTGGCACACCACTTATAACCCGCTGAAAAGAATAGACAGCCTTCAGATTGTCCCGACCGAGAACGACCAGTTCGTGCGCCGCCAGTTACTTCGTGGCTATGTACACGACGAAGCTGCCGCTTTCCAGGGGGGCGTCTCCGGCAATGCCGGCCTGTTTTCGAATGCCAATGACCTGGCGAAAGTATTACAGCTTTTCCTTAATCAGGGCACTTATGGCAACGAACAATACTTATCAACAGAAACCTGTCGTCTTTTCACCCAAAGTAAAAGCCCGACAAGCCGCCGCGGACTTGGTTTCGACAAGCCTGCCCCGGGAACACATAAAGGTTCTCCTTGCAGCAGCCTGACGCCACCTTCCGTCTATGGACACACCGGCTTCACCGGGACTTGTTTCTGGGTGGATCCGGACAACCAGTTGCTTTATATCTTCCTTTGTAACAGGGTCAATCCGTCGCGTGCCAATAATAAACTCAGTCAGTTGGATATCCGCAAACGAATACAGGATGCAATCTATAAGGCAATTGATAGGAAAAGCCAAAAAGATTAGTATTTTTGCACCACCTTTTAGAACAACATTAATTACATAAAACAAATAAAGTATGCTATTCGGACACGGTGATGACTTTTACAATTCGCAGAACGAAGTAAAGATTAACTTCAGTTCTAACGTATGGCACGGTGCTAACCTCGATAAACTCAAGGAACATCTCAATGAGCATTTCAGTAAACTGACACGTTATCCGGAACCGGATGCTGCTTCACTTAAAAGGTTGCTTGCCCGCCGGTATGAGATAAAAGAAGAAAATGTAGTTGTAACCAATGGTTCGATTACCGCTTTCTATCTGTTGGCACAGGCTTGGAGAGGGGCTAAATCAACGATTGCCGTTCCTTCCTTCTCTGAGTATGAAGATGCCTGCCGCCTACACGAACACGAGATAAATTTCTTCCCAACCTCCGACGACCTTTCGGAACTTTCTCTGGAAGGACAGGATTTCTGCTGGATATGCAATCCTAACAATCCGGATGGTAAATTGATTCATCGTACGGAATTGCTCCGGTTGATTGCAGCCAACCGCAATACAAAATTCATCATCGACCAGGCTTATGTTGCCTTTACCACCGAAGATATGCTAAAGCCTTCAGACGTTAAGAATCACCCAAACCTGATTCTTATCCAGTCTATCTCTAAGGCCTACAACATTCCGGGATTACGTATCGGTTACCTGGTAGCTTCTCCAGAAATAACAGCCGAAGTAAATAAGTATATCATCCCCTGGTCGGTAAACGCTATTGCGCTTGAAGCCAGTAAATATATCCTGATTCATCCGGCTCAGTTTACTTTGCCTATCCGTAAGTGGCAGCGTGAAACAGCCGAATTGATTTATCAGTTAAGCAAATTCGATAACCTGGAAGTCATTCCTACTTCAACAACCTTCTTCCTTGTCCGCCTAAAGAAAGGCACAGCGGCAGAACTAAAGAAATACTTGTGGGAGAAGAATGGAATCCTGATTCGTGATGCCTCCAACTTCCGCGGACTGGATGAAACATACATCCGCCTGTCCACCCAAACAAGTGCTGAAAATCAGATATTGATTGATGCTATCCGTGAATGGTTCGCTCAATTATAATAGTATAAAATAGAATAGCCGGAGTAAAGAGATTGTTTTTGCTCCGGCTATTTCATCTCTCACATGCATTAATTCGAATAAAAACCATTCACCTTTTATCTGCCTGCCATCTATCGCTCCCCCTACTTACTATTCCTGCATAGCATACTGTCTTTTACTATAAAAGATATGACTCATTCTCTTTTTCACGACTGTCGCAAAGCTTACCGACGGACGTGGATAAGCTTGATGACGTCCGTCGGTAAGCTTTGCGACAGTCGTGAAAAAGACAAGATATAATATGCTTTCGATTAGAAATAAATAACCTCCGGGATAGTTACTACTAGCCTTTCTGATAAAGATAAGGGACATAAACACAAAAAGGCCACCTCTTTGGGAGGCAGCCCTTCAGTCTATTACATCTGATTCTGTAAGTGTCAGAATTATTTTTTGTACGTCTTATAGCCATAAACAGCCAGATCGCCCAATTCTTCCTCGATACGAAGCAACTGATTGTACTTAGCCATACGATCCGAACGGCTTAAGGAACCGGTTTTGATCTGTCCTGAATTAGTAGCTACAGCGATATCGGCAATCGTTGCATCTTCCGTTTCACCGGAACGGTGCGACGTCACTGAAGTATAGCCGTTACGGTGAGCCATTTCAATAGCATCCAGTGTTTCACTTAATGTTCCGATTTGATTTACTTTAATCAGGATAGAGTTGGCACAGCCTTCTTCGATACCTTTCTTCAGGAATTCAACATTAGTTACAAACAAGTCGTCACCAACCAACTGAACACGGTCACCCAGGGCTTTGGTAAGATGCTTCCATCCTTCCCAATCGTTTTCGTCCATACCGTCTTCGATAGAGTCGATCGGATATTTGTTAACCAAATCCAACAGGTAAGCCACCTGTTCGGCAGCAGTCCGTTTGGCACCGTGGGCACCTTCAAACTTCGAATAATCGTAGATACCCTTCTTATCGTAAAACTCGGAAGCAGCACAGTCCATAGCGATTGTCACATCTTTACCCGGTTCGTATCCGGCAGCTTTAATAGCAGCCATAATGGAACCCAGAGCATCTTCCGTACCGTTGAGAGCCGGAGCAAAACCACCTTCGTCACCAACTGCCGTACTCAGACCGCGGTCGTGCAACACCTTCTTCAAGGCATGAAATACTTCTGCTCCCATACGCAAGCCTTCACGGAAACTCTTTGCACCTACCGGGCGAATCATAAATTCCTGAAATGCTATCGGGGCATCACTGTGCGAACCGCCATTGATAATATTCATCATCGGAACAGGCAATACATACGTATTTGTTCCGCCTATATAACGATATAACGGTAAATCGAGATAACTGGCAGCTGCTTTAGCTACGGCCAACGAAACACCTAACATGGCGTTGGCACCGAGTTTCGACTTTGTCTTTGTTCCGTCCAGCTGAAGCAGTTTATGGTCGATTGCCCGTTGGTTCAATGCACTCATTCCGATGATAGCCGGTGCAATTACATTGTTAACATTATCCACAGCTTTCAGTACACCTTTGCCTCCGTAGCGTTTTTTATCACCGTCACGCAGTTCTATTGCTTCATTTTCACCGGTAGAAGCACCGGATGGAACAGCCGCACGACCAAAAGCGCCGCATTCAAGAAGCACATCTACCTCTACTGTCGGGTTACCACGGGAATCAAGAATCTCTCTACCTATTACTTTTTCAATTTTCATAACCTAAATATTTAGTATTCTGTATTTTTTTCACTCAGTACAAATATAACAAACGGTTCACCAAGATTGTTGCCAAACCCTTATAAAGATTTTCAATGAATAAATAGAGGACTGCCTTTTTGAATACTATACTTTATCTATATTTATCCCCCGAATCAACAGGCATTTTTTCTTAAAAAGTTACAACCTTTTGCATTAACAAAATGTTTTAACATAAAAAGTTTATTGTCGAATCATGAAGAAAGTTCTGTCCATATTAACACTCCTTATCCTGATCTTCACAGGGCAGAAGATTGCGTTTAATATCGACAACGAAGAGATGATTCAACCATGTAACCTTAATGGCGAAGAAAAGAGCCTCTCCTACGATAATAAATTAAAACAGTTTGAATTAGGAAAAATCCCTCTTGAGTCTCTTGATATAACTGCACGTACCAAACCAGCTTTCGATAACTACGAACGGCTATTCAAATTATCGAACAGCAACAAGAGTCTTCTTCTCTTGAAGTTGAAAGAGCAGGCCTCACAATATAAAATATCGGAGACATTATCTATTATCCATACAATAAACTACCTCTCGCTTCGTAACTGCGGAAATCAATGGATCTACGTTTTGCGAAAACTCATTATTTGATATTATTATAAGACATTTATAATTGTTGATTATGCCTTCGAATACGGCATGATCCGGGTGTGCATTCCCTTTTTTGTACACTAAGACTATTATTTTCTGTTTTTTATCTCTTTAATAATATCAAAATTATGAAAACAAATCAATCTGTTATATCAAAAACATCTAATGGCGTTTCAGCCGGCATCGTCATTATCATTTGCTTTATCCTGGCAGTATGCTTCTTTCATTTCGTACTGGGCAATCCTTCCAACTTCATGGATAATAATCCGGATAATCATCCGCTTCCCGGCAATTATGCAGGAACAATTTATAAAGGCGGTTTCATTGTCCCCGTTGTTATCACTCTTTTACTTACTGTAATCACCTTGAGTGTAGAACGTTTTATTGCCATCAACCGGTCTAAAGGGAAAAAAGCCCTGCTAGGGTTTGTACGTACTATAAAGAAAGACCTTGAAGACGGAAATCTGGGCGCAGCTCAAAAGGCTTGTAAAGAACAGCAGGGTTCTGTGGCCAATGTTGTTAACGCTGCATTGACCCGTTATGCTGATGTAGAAAACAGGGCGGATCAGACCAAAGAACAAAAGATGGTCATCATACAGAAAGAGATCGAAGAGAGCACGGCACTGGAATTACCGTCTATGGAACAGAACTTGCCGGTTATTGCTACAATCTCGACATTGGGAACTCTGTTCGGGTTGCTTGGAACCGTACTGGGGATGATCCGTTCGTTTGCCGCCCTGGCCAATGCCGGAGCTCCCGACTCGGTAGCATTGTCGACCGGTATTTCCGAAGCCCTGGTCAATACGGCCTTAGGTATCGCCACCGGTGCCATGGCTATTATCTCATACAACTATTTCACCAGTAAAATAGATAATATCACCTATGCCATCGATGAAATAGGTTTCTCTATCGTACAAACATTTGCGGCTAAACACTGAAACATATGCCTAAGATTATAGTAAAACGAAAAAGCACATTCATTGACATGACGGCGATGAGTGATGTAACGGTGTTACTGCTTACTTTCTTTATGCTGACATCTACCTTCATCCAGAAAGAACCGGTCGTGGTTACTACCCCGGCTTCTGTTTCCGAAATAAAAATACCGGAAACGAATATTCTTTCCATCCTGGTAGATCCGGAAGGGAAAGTGTTTATGAGCATGGACAAACAGGAGGATAAGGCAAACGTATTAAAGAAGCTGGGACAAGACTACGGTATTAACTTCAGCGACAAAGAAATATACGAATTCAGTCTTCTTCCTTCCTTCGGTGTTCCTATCCAGAATATGCAGGAATTCCTAAATCTTCCGTCTTCCGAACAGGACCGTCTGACGCAGAATTACGGAATCCCTGCCGATAGCACGAACAACCAATTCAAAGCCTGGGTACAACATGCCCGCGAAGTGAACCGCGACCTGGTGATCGCCATCAAAGCCGACCAACAGACGCCGTATCCTAAAATCAAAAATATAATGAATACATTGCAGGACCTGAGAGAAAACAGATATAATCTCATAACAACTCTCAAGAATGTGCCCGACAATGTTTAAACAACAAGCAGTATGGCAGAAGTAAATACAGATAAAGGAAAAGGCGACGGCAAGAAAGGCAAACAAAAGAAAGTCAATATCCGTGTCGACTTTACGCCGATGGTGGATATGAATATGCTACTGATCACGTTCTTCATGCTTTGTACTTCGCTGAGTAAGCCGCAGACCATGGAGATCAGTATGCCGTCGAAAGACCATGTCACGGAAGCCGAACAGACAAAAGTGAAAGCCTCTAAAGCCATCACCCTTATATTGGGTGAAGACAGTAAGGTGTACTACTATTTCGGAGAACCGGATTATGAACATGTAGAATCACTGAAAACAACCGATTTTTCTCCTACCGGATTACGTAACATCCTACTGGAACGCAATTCCGACGCTGTACAACAAATATCGGAGTTGAAAGTGAAAAAGCTAAACAAAGAAATTTCCGAAGATGAGTTTAAAAAGCAGGCTACAGAGATTAAAGGAGGCAAAGATGCCCCGGTCGTACTGATCAAGGCGACCGACGATGCTTCTTATAAAGACCTGGTAGATGCGCTCGACGAAATGCAGATATGCAATATTGGTAAATATGCAATCGTTGATATAACCGACGGAGATAAATTTCTGGTCGACAACCTGAAAAGCGGCGGAGAACTCGCTAAACAAATAGCTGAGGCTAATGCCGGCCCTAAAAGAAAATAATTCGTATCACCAATAAAAAAGAACGATCATGATTAATATGAACAATATAAATCTGAATTCACCGGAGTGGTGCGAACTGATCTTCAACGGGAAGAATAAAGACTACGGAGCATACGAGTTGCGTAAAAATTCTTCCGGCAGACATATCCGCGCATTGATCATTGTAGCTATCGGAGCTATTCTGGTCATGACAATCCCGGCTTTGATCAAATCGGTTATTCCCCAGCACGCCAAAGAGCAGGTACTGGAAGTAACGACACTTTCCAACCTGCAAATGGAAACGAAGGTACCGGAAGAGAATCAAATCCGTAATTTAGAGGCTCCACCTCCTCCCGTACTGAAAAGTACAATCAAATTTACCCCTCCTGTTATTAAGGCGGATAAAGATGTAAGGGATGAAGAGGAAATCAAGACACAGGAAGAACTGACAACCTCAAAACTGGCTATCTCGGTAGCAGACGTAAAAGGTTCCGAAAGTGAAGATGCTATCGACATTGCAGACCTGAAAGACAACAAGGAAGTGATTGAAGAAGAAACCGAACCTTATGTTGCCGTTGAACAAATGCCGCAATTCCCTGGTGGAAACGAGGCTTTGCTGAAGTTCATCAGTACACATTTGAGATACCCGGTAATCGCTGCCGAAAATGGCATTCAGGGAACAGTTACCCTCCGCTTCGTTGTAAGCCCAACGGGAGAGATCACGAAAGTGGAAGTCCTTAGACAATTGGATCCGGCTTGCGACAAAGAAGCATTACGCGTTATCAAGTCTCTGCCACAATGGGTTCCGGGGAAACAGAATGGTAAACCGGTACCGGTCTACTTTACAGTTCCGGTACGATTTAAATTGCAATAAGATGGAGGTAAAATGTATAAATATGAAGTTTGTCTGGGGTATATTCATGGTCATGATATACCTCGGCATGACTTTCCTGCTGGTTTTCACTAACTTGTTTAATGAGAATATGTCATTCCCTATGCGAATAACAGTTGGTATTCTGTTCTTCTGTTACACTTTATTCAGAGGTTACAGGCTTATAAAAGACGGCAAACGATGAAAAGTTTATTCTATATAACAGTATGTATAGTTCTGTTGGTTTCTTGCGGAAACAAGAAAACAGAAACTCCGGATGATACACCGACCAGTGGCGTTATCGCTATAGCTTCCGATGGCTGCTTTGCCCCTGTCGTAGAAGAAGAAATCGCCGTTTTCGAAAGTATTTATAAGGAAGCCGGGATTGTTCCTTACTTTTCCGGTGAAACAGAAACTATCAACAGGTTGCTGCGCGATAGTATCCGGCTGGCCATTACTTCACGCCCGCTAACCAAAGAAGAGACGGAATTTATGAACACTAAAAAATTATTCCCCAGAAACATTCAAATAGCAACAGATGCCATTGCATTGATTGTGAATAAACAAAATACAGATTCTCTGATTGGTATCCCTGCATTGAGAGACATACTGATGGGAAAAATAAAAGAATGGAAAGAACTCAGTTCCGATAACCAATCGGGAAGGATCGAAGTTGTATTCGATAACCCTAATTCCGGAACTGTACGCTATGCTATCGATTCAATCTGTAACGAAAAATCATTTTCCGGGGATTTACATGCAATGAAAGAAAACCGGCAAGTAATAAACTATGTATCCCAAAACCGTGGAGCGTTAGGTATCATTGGAGTAAACTGGATCAGTAATCCGTCTGATACAACCAACATGAGTTTCTCTGAGAATATAAAAGTAATGGCAGTCAGTCCTTACAGACATGCCACTGCAACAAATAGTTTTAAACCGTATCAGGCCTACATCGCATTAAAAAAGTATCCGATGAGCAGGCCTGTTTATCTGATATTATCAGAACCCCGCATGGGCCTGGCTTCCGGTTTTACAACTTTCATAGCTAGCGACCGGGGACAGCGGATCATTCTTAAATCAGGTATTCTTCCGGCTACACAACCTGTAAGGTTAGTAAATGTCAGAGATCAGTTATAAACCCTATAAATATTTACAGTCATGAAAAAGAATTTATATATAATCATTTTAAGTTTTATCGCTATTGCCGTTTACGCAGATAACCGGCAAAGCATTGACTTTTACAAAGCCGGCGAACCAACCATAGCAAGCCGGCTTTTTGAGAAACAGCTGAACAGTTCTCCTGCCGAGCAGGCTGAAGCTTTATATTATCTGGGAGAAATTGCTTTTGATGAAAATAAAACTTCCGAAGCTTTGGCTAATTACCAGAAAGGATGGACGACATTTCCTGATTATGCCTATAATAAAGTAGGTGAAGGTAAAGTGCTACTCAAAACAGATAAATCTACTGCACAAAAAGCATTTGATGCAGCAATCAAAATCAATAAAAAAGATGCTTCTGTTTATGTCGCTATTGCTAAAGCCTACTCAATGAACGGAATGGAGGCAGAAGCCCAGGCAGCTCTCAATAATGCAAAGAAATATAATGCTAACGACCCCGCCATTTACTTGTATGAAGGCGATTTACTTATCAGCAAAGATAAACCAGGAGATGCTGCCGGAAGATATGAACAGGCTATCCACTTCGATCCGGCCTGCAAGGAAGCTTATATCAAATATGCAAACGTATATCAGGGAGTCACTCCAACATTATCAATAGAAATGCTTCAGAAAGTAATTTCAAACTATCCGGATTACTTGCCGGCGTACTGCCATTTGGGAAACATCTATTCATTACAAGGGAATTATCCTAAAGCTGTAGCAGCTTATAAAACCTACATGGCAGGAGGTCTTTACTCAACAGACAATCTGGTTCATTATGCCTCTGCTTTGTTTTTCAATAAACAATACGCTGAATCCGGTAAAATAATCAGTGAAGGACAAGCTATTGACCCTGATAACTTTTTATTGAAGCGTTTGGCCATCTATAATGATTACGAAAGCAAAGCCTACGAAAAAGGACTGGAAGAAATAGAGACTTTCTTCAATAATCCGGATGCTAAATATATCTGGCAGGACTATTTATATTACGGTCGCCTGCTGAATAAAGCAAAACAATATGATCAGGCAGCAGATGCATTACAGAAAGCTATAAAAGAAAGTTCTTCGCATACAGAAATCTATAAAGACCTTGCTGAAGTTTATAGTAACAGCGAAAATAATGCTGAGGCCATCAAGGCTTATACACAGTATATAGAGGCACTGGGAGAAGAATCGGAAGCTGCTGATTACTATCAATTAGGTAAATATTACTATACAGCAGCTGCAAAAGATAGTATTGCAGCCCAAAAGTACCTGTTCAAAGCTGATAGCTTATTTGCTATTGTAAAAGAACGTGTACCGGATAGCCACCTTGGTAGCCTATGGCAGGCACGTACACAATCTCAACTGGACCCCGAGACAGAACAGGGTTTAGCCAAACCCTATTACGAGTCTTGCATTCCCATTCTTGAAAAAAACAAAGAGAAATATAGCAATGAATTAACCGAATGTTACCGTTACCTGGGCTACTATTATTACTTGAAACAAGATATGGATAACTCCAAAATTTACTGGAACAAGATTTTATCAATCGATCCATCTAATGCTACAGCGCAGGAAGCTTTAAAAAATATCAAGTAAGTAAACAAATTAATTAATTTGTTTATATACAAAAACAGCCGGCATAAAAATGTCGGCTGTTTTTGTATCGTATATAAGTTACAGAAATTATTCTGCAGCTTTTTCTTCTGTTGCTTCTGCTGCAGGAACTTCAGCAACCGGAGCAGCTGTTTCAGCAGCTGTAGATTTCTTACGAGAACGTCTTGTTTTCGTAGTTTTCTTAGCTGTAGTATCCTTCAACATGTTTTCGTTGTAATCAACTAATTCAATGAAGCACATAGCAGCGTTATCACCTAAACGGTTACCAGTCTTAATAATTCTGGTATAACCACCCGGACGATCACCGATCTTCTGAGCTACTTCCTTGAAAAGTTCTGTTACAGCGTTCTTATCCTGTAAAGTACTAAATACCACACGTCTTGAGTGAGTTGTATCCTCTTTGCACTTTGTGATCAGAGGTTCAACAAACTTACGAAGCGCTTTAGCTTTTGCTGTTGTCGTAAAGATTCTCTTATGCTTGATCAAAGAAGAAGCCATATTAGACAGCATTGCTTCACGGTGAGTATTTGTACGACCTAAATGATTGAATTTCTTATTATGTCTCATCGCTTTACTTACTCTTTATCTAATTTATATTTCGTGATATCCATACCGAATGAAAGGTTCAGGCTTTCAAGCAGTTCATCAAGTTCAGTGAGCGACTTCTTACCGAAGTTACGGAATTTCAACAAATCATTCTTGTTGAATTTAACCAGTTCACCCAATGTTTCAACATCTGCAGCTTTCAAGCAATTCAAAGCACGAACGGAAAGGTCCATATCTGCTAGCTTGCTCTTAAGCAACTGGCGCATGTGAAGTACTTCTTCATCGAATTCTTCATTGCCGTCAGTATCTACTGTCTCGATCGCAATCTTTTCATCTGAGAACAACATGAAATGATGTATCAGAATCTTAGCAGCTTCTTTCAACGCTTCCTTCGGATGAATAGAACCATCTGTGGCTATTTCAAGAACCAACTTTTCGTAGTCCGTCTTTTGCTCAACACGGAAGTTCTCGATTGAATACTTAACATTACGTATAGGAGTATAAATAGAGTCGATGGCAATAACGTGAACGTCTGCATTCGGGTCTCTATTTTCATCAGCGGGAACATATCCGCGTCCTTTATTTATTGTTAATTCAATCTGGAAACCAGCGTTCGGATCCAAACGGCAAATAACCAAGTCTGGATTCAATACTTCGAATCCGGTCAGCTGTTTACCTATATCACCGGCTTTGAACACTTCCGAACCCGAAACAGTAATACTTACTTTCTCATTCTCTATGTCGTCTACAATATGCTTGAACCGTACCTGTTTCAGGTTCAAGATAATGTTTGTTACATCTTCAATAACACCGGGAATTGTACCAAATTCATGGTCAACACCTTCGATCTTAATGGATGTAATAGCAAAACCTTCAAGCGACGACAGGAGAATACGGCGCAGAGCATTACCTATAGTAATACCATAGCCGGGTTCCAACGGACGAAATTCAAACTTTCCGAAGAAATTGTCCGCTTCCAACATTAATACTTTATCGGGTTTTTGAAATGCTAATATCGCCATGGAAATCAATTATTATTTAGAATACAATTCTACGATCAACTGCTCTTTAATGTTTTCAGGAATGTCAGTTCTTTCCGGCAGATGCAGTAATTTTCCGCTTAAAGAAGACTGATCCCACTCAATCCAAGGATATTTGCTGTGGTTGAATCCTGATAATGCATCAGCAATCACTTCCAAAGACTTGGATTTCTCTCTAACACCAACGATCTGACCGGCTTTCAAAGAGTAAGAAGGAATGTTTACAACCTTACCATCAACTGTAATGTGACGGTGAGAAACCAACTGACGTGCAGCAGCTCTCGTAGGAGCGATACCCAAACGATAAACTACATTGTCCAAACGACCTTCCAGTAACTGAAGCAGAACTTCACCGGTAATACCTTTTGAACGCTGCGCTTTGTCGAACAGGTTTCTAAATTGTTTTTCCAATACACCATAAGTGTATTTAGCTTTTTGCTTCTCGCGAAGCTGAATTCCGTATTCAGAAGTTTTTCTTTTTCTGGCGTTACCATGTTGTCCGGGAGGATAATTCTTTTTAGAAAGAACTTTATCCGGTCCGAATATAGCCTCACCAAACTTACGGGCAATTCTTGTTTTTGGTCCAGTATATCTTGCCATTTTTTTATTGTTTTAATTTTTCTGTCTGAATCTGGAACCGTGCAGCCGCGATTACAGAGAGGATAAGGTCTTTATGCAATCTATTCACAATTCCAGATTCAATGTTCAAGAAACTATAGTTAATTATACTCTTCTCTTTTTCGGAGGACGACAACCATTGTGAGGTAGCGGAGTAACGTCTACGATTTCAGTTACTTCGATTCCGGCACCGTGGATAGTTCTGATAGCAGACTCACGTCCGTTACCCGGTCCTTTTACGAATACTTTTACTTTTCTCAAACCAAGATCATAAGCTACCTTAGCACAATCTTGTGCTGCCATCTGAGCGGCATACGGAGTGTTCTTTTTAGAACTTCTGAATCCCATCTTACCTGCAGAAGACCAACTGATTACCTGACCTTCACTGTTGGCAAGAGACACAATAATGTTATTGAAAGAAGAATGAATATGAGCTTGACCGTAAGCGTCAACTTTTACGTTTCTCTTCTTTGCTGCGACTGTTTTTTTTGCCATATCAACTCTTATTATTTAGTAGCTTTTTTCTTATTTGCAACAGTTTTCTTCTTACCCTTACGAGTACGAGCATTGTTCTTTGTGCTCTGGCCTCTCAAAGGCAAACCAATACGGTGACGAACACCTCTGTAACATCCGATATCCATCAGACGCTTGATGTTAAGTTGAACTTCAGAACGAAGATCACCTTCTACCTTGTACTCAGCGCCAATGACTTCACGTACTTTTGCAGCTTGATCATCTGTCCAGTCTTTTACTTTGATATCACGATCAACGCCTGCTTTCTCTAAAATAGATTTTGAAGCACTCCGACCGATACCGTAGATATAAGTCAAAGCGATTTCTCCTCTTTTATTTTGTGGCAAGTCTACACCAACTATTCTTATAGCCATATTACTTACTTAATTATTTTGCAAAAATAATAAATTATCCCTGACGTTGTTTATACTTAGGGTTTTTCTTGTTAATTACGTATAAGCGACCCTTTCTTCTTACAATCTTACATTCAGGTGTACGCTTCTTTAAAGATGCTCTTACTTTCATATCTAGTTATTTTTATTTATATCTAAAAGCAATTCTACCTTTTGATAAATCATACGGAGACATTTCTACTCTAACCTTATCACCAGGAAGAATTTTAATATAATGCATACGCATCTTTCCTGATATGTGGGCAGTAATTTCATGTCCGTTCTCTAATTCCACACGAAACATTGCATTTGACAATGCTTCTACTATAACTCCATCTTGTTCAATAGCTGCTTGTTTAGCCATATAAATCAAATTAAATTGCGTTATTTCCTAGAACTTCTTCTACAAATTCAAATGAAGATAAAATCTGAGGACCATCGGGTCTTATCGCTATACAATGCTCAAAATGAGCAGAACATTTTCTGTCTTTTGTACGCACCGTCCAACCGTCCTTTTCAAAAACGACATTTTTGCTTCCCATATTGATCATAGGTTCAATGCAGATGCACATACCACTACGCAATAAAGCTCCGCAACCATATCTTCCATAATTGGGTACTTCAGGTTCTTCATGCATCTTGCGTCCGATACCATGTCCCACCAGTTCCCTTACAACAGAGTAACCTTTCGATTCACAGTATGTCTGCACCGCATGACTAACATCTCCTACTCGTTTCCCTTCTACAGCTTGTTGAATACCTTGATAAAGAGATTCTTTTGTCGTCTTCAACAAATTCTTCACTTCCGGTGCCACTTCACCTACACAAAAAGTATAAGCTGAATCACCAACAAAGCCATCCAATATGGTACCACAGTCAACTGATATGACATCACCTTCCTTTAAAACTACTTTTGAGGAAGGAATACCATGTACTACCTGCTCATTTACAGAAGCACATATTGAATTTGGAAAACCACCATACCCTAAAAAAGCTGGGACTGCTCCATTATCCCTAATGAATTCTTCAGCAATCTTATCGAGTTGAAGAGTTGTAACCCCGGGAACAATATGCTTTGCCAATTCTCCCAGTGTCCGGCCTACCAATTGATTGGCCGAACGCATCAACTCGATTTCTTCATCTGTTTTTAAATAGATCATCCTATTAATAAGCGGCAACTGAGCCTGTACGACCTTTAATTCTTCCTGACTTCAACAAACCGTCATAATGACGCATCAACAAATGACTTTCTACTTGCTGCAATGTATCCAACACCACACCAACCAAAATCAACAAAGATGTTCCTCCAAAGAACTGAGAGAACTCCATACTCACACCAGCGATTCTTGCAAAAGCAGGCATAATAGCTACCAATGCCAAGAAGAATGCACCCGGAAGAGTTATACGATCCATGATTGTATCCAGATAGTCTTTGGTACTTTTTCCAGGTTTAACACCCGGAATAAATCCATTGTTTCTCTTCAAATCATCAGCCATCTGGGTCGGATTGATCGTGATAGCTGTATAGAAATAAGTAAAGAGGATAATCAATACCGCAAATACAAAATTATACCAGAAACCGGTATTATCCATAAATGCAGCCCAAAAACCACTTTGATCACCTGTACTGGAGAATCCTACAATAGAAATAGGAATAAACATAATTGCCTGAGCAAAGATGATAGGCATAACGTTTGCAGCATTTACCTTTAAAGGAATATACTGACGAGCGCCACCATATTGTTTGTTACCTATAATTCTCTTAGCGTACTGTACGGGCACTTTACGAGTTCCCTGAACCAATAAAATTGCACCGGCAATAACAAGTAAAAGAAACAGCATTTCAAACAAGAACATAACCAGACCACCAGTTTTTTCACTTGTTCTTGAAATAAATTCCTGGAACAATGAATGCGGCAGACGGGCTATGATACCAATCAAAATGATAAATGAAATACCATTTCCAACACCTTTATCTGTAATTCTTTCACCTAGCCATAAGATAAACATACTTCCTGCAGCCAGAATAATAGTAGAAGATATAGTAAACAGAATACCCGGAGGTAAAGCTGCACCAGCGGCCTTCAACTGAACACTTAAGTTCACCAGATACGTCGGTCCCTGAAATAACAGGATAGCTACTGTGAGGTAGCGAGTCCATTGATTGATCTTTCTACGACCACTCTCCCCTTCTCTCTGTAATTTCTGGAAAGAAGGAACTGCAATGGCTAACAACTGCATAACAATTGAAGCGGAAATATAAGGCATAATACCCAATGCAAAAATAGAAGCATTAGAGAATGCACCACCTGAAAACATATCCAACAGTGCAAGCAATCCGCCTCTTGTCTGCGCCTGTAAAGCGGTTAACGCTTGAGGATCAATACCAGGAAGTACTACATACGTTCCGAAGCGATATATAGCCACCAATAAAAGAGTGGTGAGGATCCGATTTCTCAGATCCTCAATCTTCCAGATATTTTTTATTGTTTCAACTGCTCTCATGACTTAGAGTTTAACAACAGTTCCACCTACGGCCTGGATAGCTGCTTCTGCACTTTTAGAGAAAGCATGAGCTTCAACATCTAATTTAACAGTCAGGCTACCATTACCAAGAATCTTAACCATTTGAGATGATGAAATAAAACCAGCTTCGATCAATTCGTTAACACCTATTTTAGTTAAGTTCTGAGATTCAGCCATTAACTGTAATGTAGCGATATTGATAGCTTTATATTCAACACGATTAATATTCTTGAAACCAAATTTAGGCAAACGTCTCTGAATAGGCATCTGACCGCCTTCAAATCCGATCTTTTTTGAATAACCAGATCTTGACTTTGCTCCTTTATGACCTCTTGTTGAAGTTCCTCCTAATCCTGAACCCGGACCACGGCCGATTCTTTTTCTGGTCTTAGTAGATCCTTCAGCAGGTTTTAAATTTGATAAGTTCATATCTTATAATTTATTTTTTCAACCAATTATTACTTTTCTACTGAAACCAAATGTTTCACTTTCTCAACCATGCCTAAGATAGCCGGAGTAGCTTCATGCTCTACTACACGGTTCAACTTTGTCAGGCCCAGTGCATCAAGTGTTCTTTTTTGGTCTTTCGGGCACTTAATTCTACTCTTAACTTGTTTAATTTTAATAGTCGCCATAATTTTTCCTCCCTAATTAACCTCTAAACACTTTTTCTACAGATACACCTCTGTTCTGAGCTACAATAAACGGACTTCTCAATTCACCCAGCGCAGCAATAGTAGCTTTTACCAAGTTGTGAGGGTTTGATGATCCTTTTGATTTAGCCAAAACGTCAGTAATACCAACACTCTCCAATACAGCACGCATAGCACCACCGGCTTTTACACCAGTACCATGAGATGCCGGTCTGATCAGCACCTGTGCACCACCGAATTTAGCAAGCTGTTCGTGAGGAATAGTACCTTTATGAACAGGAACCTTGATCAAATTCTTTTTAGCAGCTTCTACACCTTTAGCGATAGCTGTCGTTACTTCACCAGCTTTACCTAAGCCCCAACCGATGATACCGTCTTCGTTTCCTACTACGACAATAGCAGCAAAACTAAAAGTACGTCCACCTTTCGTTACTTTAGTTACGCGGTTGATTGCAACTAATCTGTCCTTCAACTCTAAGTCGTTGGTCGATTTAACTCTATTATTAACTCCTGCCATCTTCATTAAAATTTAAGGCCGCCGTTACGTGCAGCATCTGCTAATTCTTTAATTCTACCGTGATACAGATAACCATTACGATCGAAAACAACAGCCTGAATACCAGCTTCCTGAGCGCCTTTAGCGATCAATTCACCAACCTTGGCAGCGATTTCTTTTTTGGGAGCCTTAACATCTAATTTCAAAGATGAAGCAGCAGCCAAAGTTTTACCTGTAGTATCATCTATAACCTGTGCATAGATCTGCTTGTTGCTTCTAAACACAGTAAGGCGTGGACGTTCAGGTGTTCCTGCAACTTTTCCACGTATTCCTCGTTTTATTTTTAATCTTCTTTCTTCCTTCGTTGTCATGATAATTTCAGTTTACGTAGATTACTTACCTGCTGATTTACCAGACTTTCTGCGAATTTCCTCACCCACAAACTTAATACCCTTACCTTTATACGGTTCCGGCATTCTGAATGAACGAATCTTAGCACAAATCTGACCCAGTAATTGTTTATCAGCTGATTCAAGGATAATAAGAGGATTCTTATTTCTCTCAGTCTTCGTTTCAACCTTCACCTCTTTAGGTAACTGCAAATAGATGTTGTGAGTATAACCTAAAGAAAGATCCAACAGCTGTCCTGTGTTAGTAACACGGTAACCAACACCGACCAGTTCCAGTTCTTTTTTGTATCCTTCAGATACACCGATCACCATATTGTTGATCAGAGAACGATACAAACCATGTAATGCACGATGGTTCTTATCATCTGTCGGTCTTGCTAAATGAATAACTCCATCTTCCAGAGTTACATTAATATCAGGATTAACAGCCTGAGTCATTTCGCCCTTAGGACCTTTTACAGTCACCACGCTATCCTTAATCGTAACCGTTACACCGGCCGGCACATGAATTGGTAATTTTCCTATTCTTGACATTCTTCTTTCCTCCTAATTAATAAACATAACATAATACTTCACCACCGATCTTCAGATCGCGGGCTTCTTTGTCTGTCATCACACCCTTAGAAGTCGAAAGAACGGCAATACCTAAACCATTCAATACTCTCGGCATTTCTTTGTAACCAGTGTACTTACGCAAACCTGGAGTAGAAACTCTCTCAAGTTTCTTGATTGCATTCACTTTGTTTACCAGGTCATACTTCAAGGCAATCTTAATTGTTCCCTGAGGACCTTCTTCTACAAACTTAAAATTAAGAATGTAGCCCTTTTCGAAAAGGATCTTAGTGATCTCTTTCTTTAAATTTGACGCCGGCACTTCAACAACTCTGTGCTTCGCTTTAATTGCATTACGCAATCTTGTCAAATAATCTGCAATAGGATCTGTCATATATAAATGAATTAAATTGATCCGGCCACCCGGACAATATTTAAATAAAAAAACTTACCAACTTGCTTTCTTTACACCCGGGATTAAACCATTGGATGCCATTTCACGGAATTGAATACGTGAAATGCCGAACTGGCGTACATACCCTTTCGGACGACCTGTAATTTTGCAACGGTTGTGCAAACGTACAGGAGAAGCATTTTTAGGTAAAGCCTGCAAAGCTTCGTAGTCACCAGCAGCTTTCAGTTCAGCTCTTTTAGCGGCGTATTTAGCTACTAGTTTTGCTCTTTTAACCTCGCGGGCTTTCATTGATTCCTTAGCCATAACTTAGTCTTTTTTTGCATTTTTAAAAGGCAACCCAAATTCTCTCAACAGAGCATACCCTTCTTCATCTGTTTTCGCAGAGGTCACAAAGGTAATATTCATTCCTAATATTTTAGTAATATTATCGATATTTATTTCAGGAAAAATAATTTGTTCCTGAATACCCAGGGTATAATTACCTCTACCATCTAACTTACTTTCAATACCTTTAAAGTCACGAATACGCGGAAGAGCGATACGAACTAATCTTTCCAAAAATTCGTACATCTGCTCACGACGCAATGTTACCATCACGCCGATAGGCATTTTTTTACGCAACTTAAAGTTTGAGATATCCTTTTTAGATACTGTCGCAACGGCCTTTTGACCAGTAATTGTAGATAATTCGCTGATTGCGATATCGATGATCTTCTTGTCGGCAGCAGCCATACCCAAACCTTGATTGATTACAATCTTCTTCAATACGGGTACCTGCATTACTGATTTATATCCGAACTCTTTTGTCAAAGCAGGAACAATTCTGTCCTGATATTCTTTTTTAAGACTGGCAGTATTGCTCATTACTTAATTTCCTCCCCTGATTTTTTAGAATAACGAACTAAAGCACCTTCAGCATTTTCTTTACGTCCGATACGTGTCGGTTTACCTGATTTCGGGTCAACCACGTTCAGGTTTGAAATATGAATAGGAGCTTCCTTCTTTTCAATTCCTCCTTGCGGATTCTTTGCATTAGGCTTGGTATGCTTTGATACCATATTAACGCCTTCAACAATAGCACGGTTCTCGTCTACGAGCACCTGTAAAACACGACCTGTTTTACCTTTGTCTTCGCCGGCATTAACAAAAACTATATCGCCTTTTTTGATATGTAATTTACTCATTACCTTAAATTTTACGAATTAAAGTACTTCAGGTGCAAGTGAAACAATTTTCATATTTGTTGCACGAAGTTCTCTGGCAACCGGACCGAAGATACGGCTTCCACGAATATCACCACCGGCATTCAACAACACGCAAGCGTTATCATCGAAACGGATGTATGAACCATCCTGGCGACGGATTTCCTTTTTAGTGCGAACAATGATAGCCTTAGAAACAGCACCCTTCTTCACATCACTTGACGGGATTACACTCTTAATTGCAACTACAATTACATCCCCAACAGTGGCATAGCGTTTTCTTGTACCACCTAAAACGCGAATACATAATGCTTCTTTTGCGCCACTGTTATCTGCTACTACTAGTCTTGATTCTTGTTGTATCATGTTACTTAGCTCTTTCGATTATTTGAACTAATCTCCATCTCTTTGTTTTGCTCAAAGGACGAGTTTCCATAATTTTTACGGTATCACCGATATTGCACTCATTCTTTTCGTCGTGAGCATGATATTTCTTCGTTTTGTTAACGAACTTACCATAAATGGGGTGTTTTTCCTTCCATTTAATAGCAACAGTGATGCTTTTATCCATCTTGTTGCTAGTAACCACGCCCGTTCTTTCTTTTCTTAAATTTCTAGTTTCCATCAGGCTCAATTATTTGTTGTTAAGTTCTCTCTGGCGCAATTCTGTTCTCATGCGCGCAATCATCCTGCGTTGTTGTTTAATCTGTGCAGGGTTGTCTGTCGGAGAGATAGTGTGGTTAATAACCTTCTGATCGTAGGCAGCAACCTCAGCATCTACTCTTTCAAGCAATTCTTTTGTGCTTAATTCTCTAATTTCTGCAATCTTCATAACAATTACGCATTTTGATTAGCCATATCATAATCACGTCTCACAACAAATTTCGTTGTTACCGGAAGCTTCTGTGCAGCTAAGCGCAAAGCTTCTTTCGCAATATCAAAGGGAACACCTTCAATTTCGAAAATCAGACGACCTGGAGTAACAGGCGCAACAAAGCCTTCCGGGTTACCTTTACCTTTACCCATACGTACTTCGGCCGGTTTCTTTGTAATAGGTTTATCCGGGAAAATCCGAACCCAAACCTGACCCTGACGTTGCATATAACGAGTTACCGCGATACGGGCAGCTTCAATCTGGCGACCGGTAATCCATTTATTCTCTAACGCTTTTATACCGAACGAACCGAATGCCAGCTGGTTGCCACGTTGAGCTTCCCCCTTCATGCGACCTTTCTGCTGTCTTCTGAACTTGGTTTTCTTTGGTTGTAACATCTCTTCTTAATTCTAACGTTTAACGATTAGCTTTTTTTCTCTTGAAGTTCTTATCTCCTCTGTTGCCACCGGCATTGTCATTTCTGCGGCCTGAATCTTTAGAGGCTGTGAATGAAGGAGCAAGATCTCTCTTACCATAAACTTCACCACGGCAGATCCATACCTTGATACCCAGCAAGCCAACTTTCGTCAACGCTTCAGCCAAAGCGTAATCGATATCTGCTCTCAGAGTGTGTAACGGAGTTCTTCCTTCTTTGTACATTTCAGAACGAGCCATTTCAGCACCGTTCAAACGACCAGATACTTGCACTTTAATACCTTCTGCACCCATTCTCATGGTAGAGGCGATAGCCATCTTAATAGCACGACGGTAAGCAATTTTTCCTTCAAGTTGACGAGCAATATTGTTTGCAACAATGACTGCGTCTAATTCGGGTCTTTTTACCTCAAAGATGTTGATCTGAACTTCTTTGTCGGTAATTTTTTTCAACTCTTCTTTCAATTTATCAACTTCCTGACCACCTTTACCGATGATGATGCCCGGACGTGATGTGCAAACTGTTATTGTGATCAACTTAAGCGTACGTTCAATAACGATACGAGATACACTAGCTTTAGCAAGACGAGCATTCAAGTATTTACGGATTTTGCTATCTTCCAGCAAAGTATCTCCGTAATTTTTGCCGCCATACCAATTGGAATCCCAACCACGGATGATTCCTAAACGATTACTAACCGGATTAACTTTTTGTCCCATCTACAATTAATTTTGACTATCGTTTTTACTAAGTGTATCAACAAACAAGGTTACATGGTTCGAACGTTTACGAACTCTGTATCCTCTACCCTGGGGAGCCGGACGCATTCTCTTCAATGTTGTAGCGCAATCTACGCTGATTGAAGAAACAAACAACTCACCAGTTTCTGCTTTACGTTCATTTTTCTGCTCCCAATTGGCAATTGCTGAACGAAGCAATTTTTCTACTCTTGCTGCAGCTTCCTTGTTAGAAAACTTCAAAACACCAAGTGCACGGAATACTTCCATACCACGGATCATGTCTACAACGAGACGCATCTTACGCGGAGAAGTAGGTACGTTACGCAACTTTGCGAAGTACATGGTCTTTTGGGCTTCTTTTCTTGCTTCAGCTGATATTCTTTTTCTAGCACCCATTTTTATTGATTCTTTTTATTTTCAGATTCCTGAATTCCTGTTACTACCGATAATTATTTTTTCTTGTTACCGGCGTGACCACGGAACGTACGAGTTGGTGAAAATTCTCCCAACTTGTGACCTACCATATTTTCGGTTACAAAAACAGGAATAAATTTATTTCCATTATGAACTGCAATAGTATGGCCTACAAAGTCAGGCGAAATCATTGAAGCTCTTGCCCATGTCTTAACTACGGCTTTCTTTCCTGACTCATTCATAGCCAAGACTTTCTTTTCCAGCTTTACGTTAATATACGGGCCTTTTTTTAGTGAACGACTCATAGTTTACTTAATTAATCAGATTATTTCTTTCTTCTTTCAATAATATACTTTGAAGAATGCTTCTTCGGAGCTCTTGTCTTCAAGCCCTTAGCATACAAGCCTGTACGAGATCTTGGATGACCTCCGGAAGCACGACCTTCACCACCACCCATTGGGTGATCAACCGGGTTCATAACAACACCACGGTTGTGAGGACGACGACCTAACCATCTAGAGCGACCGGCTTTACCTGATTTTTCAAGACCATGGTCTGAATTACCTACACTACCAATTGTAGCCTTACATGCAGCAAGAATCTTTCTGGTTTCGCCAGAAGGCATCTTAATAATTGCATAAGCACCTTCTTTCGAAGTCAACTGAGCAAAAGCACCGGCAGAACGTACTAACTTAGCACCCTGTCCCGGACGAAGCTCAATGTTGTGAATAATAGTACCAACGGGAATATTTGCCATAGGCAAAGTATTACCTACCTCAGGAGCGGCATCGCTACCTGAAACCACTGTCTGGCCAACTTCCAAGCCGTTCGGAGCGATAATATAGCTCTTTGCTCCGTCAGCATAATACAATAAAGCGATACGAGAAGTACGGTTTGGATCGTACTCGATAGACTTTACTGTTGCAGGAATGCCATCTTTATTTCTCTTGAAGTCGATAATTCTGTACTTTTGTTTGTGACCGCCACCAAGATAACGCATTGTCATCTTACCTGTGTTGTTACGACCACCAGTACTGCTCTTACCTACCACAAGAGACTTCTCTGGTGTACTTGCAGTGATTTTATCAAATGCACCAATAACTTTGTGTCTCTGCCCCGGTGTTGTGGGCTTTAATTTACGTATTCCCATTTCTTTTTTAGATATTACTAAAGAAATCAATTGTTTCTCCTTCTTTCAACGTTACGATTGCCTTCTTAAAAGCTGCCTGTTTACCATTGATAATACCTGATTTTGTATAACGGCTTTTCTGCTTGCCGGAGTAGTTGATGGTGTTAACATCAACTACAGTTACATTATACATATCCTGTACAGCTTTTTTGATCTCCAACTTGTTGGCATCAGGAGAAACACGAAAACCATAGCGATTAGCCATTTTTTCAGTAATCGCTGTTTGCTTCTCTGTTACTATAGGTTTAATAATAATTCCCATTTCCTTACTCCTTATGCATTAAAAAGTTTTTCTATAACAGCAACAGAACTTTCAGTCAAAACCAAATTAGCTGCATCAAGCACTTTGTATGTGTTTAATTCAGAGGCTGTTATAACATTTGTCTTTTCTAAATTACGAGCCGACAAATATACAAAATTATTTTTCTCCGGTAAAACCATAAGTAACTTTTTATCAGCCACTTTTAGGTTTTTAGCAATTGTTACAAATTCTTTAGTCTTCGGAGCTTCCAGAGCGAAATCTTCTACAACTACAATTGCATTATTTTTAGCTTTATAAGCCAAAGCAGACTTACGAGCCAGACCCTTTACCTTCTTGTTCAATTTGAACTCATAATCTCTCGGTTTCGGACCGAAAACGCGAGCACCACCAACCAATACAGGAGAGTTGATATCACCACGACGGGCTCCACCACCACCTTTCTGACGGATCAGTTTGCGTGTACTACCAGAGATCTCACTTCTTTCTTTCGATTTGTGAGTACCCTGACGCTGGTTTGCCAAATACTGCTTTACATCCAGGTAAATGGCATGATCATTGGGTTCAATGCCGAAGATAGCATCGTTTAAAGTTACCTTTCTTCCGGTATCTTCACCTTTAATATTAAATACGCTCAGTTCCATTACTTTTCAATTAATACGATTGAACCTTTTGCTCCTGGAACAGATCCTTTAACCAATAAAAGATTATGTTCCGGCATTACCTTGATCACTTCCAGGTTCTGAACTGTTACACGTTCATTACCCATCTGTCCGGCCATACGCATGCCCTTGAATACCTTTGCAGGGTATGAACAAGCACCGATACCACCGGGAGCACGCAAACGGTTATGCTGACCGTGAGTAGTCTGACCTACACCACCGAAACCATGACGTTTTACTACACCCTGGAAACCTTTACCCTTTGATGTACCAACTACATCAACGAAACCTGCATTTTCCAGATAATCCACAGTGATCACATCACCCAGATTGTATGCAGTTTCAAAATTCTTGAACTCGGCCAAGTATCTCTTGGGAGTTACACCGGCTTTCTTGAAGTGGCCCATTTCCGGCTGAGTTGTATGTTTCTCTTTTTTGTCTTCGAAACCCAACTGTACAGCTTCATAGCCATCTTTTTCCAAAGTCTTAATCTGTGTAACAACACAAGGACCCACTTCGATAACAGTGCATGGAAGATTTTTTCCCTCGGCACTGAAAACGGATGTCATTCCGATTTTTTTTCCTAATAATCCTGGCATTTCACTTAATTTTTAAATAACTCACACTTTAATTTCTACTTCAACACCGCTGGGTAATTCCAGCTTCATCAAGGCGTCAACTGTTTTTGCAGTTGAGCTGTAAATGTCTATCAATCTTTTGTAAGATGACAGTTCGAACTGCTCACGAGATTTCTTATTAACGAAAGTAGAGCGGTTCACAGTAAAGATACGTTTGTGTGTAGGCAGAGGAATCGGTCCGCTAACAACAGCACCTGTAGCCTTTACCGTCTTCACGATCTTCTCGGCAGACTTGTCTACCAGAGAATAATCGTAAGACTTTAATTTAATTCTGATCTTTTGGCTCATATTGTTATATATGTTTCTAAATTATTTGATCAAATCAGCACGACCCTGTACTTCTGTCAGTACCTGCTTAGCAATAGAAGAAGATACCTGAGCATAGTGAGAGAACTGCATTGAAGATGTTGCACGACCTGAAGTGATAGTACGCAGTGCAGTAACATAACCGAATGTTTCAGCCAAAGGCACTTTCGCTTTTACAACACGTGCACCAGTACGGCTCGTTTCCATACCTTCTACCTGTCCACGACGTTTGTTCAAGTCACCGATAACATCACCCATGCTTTCTTCCGGAGTAACAACTTCCATCTGCATGATCGGTTCCATCAAAGCAGGACCTGCCTTTTCTGATGCGCTCTTGAATGCCTGGATAGCACAGATTTCGAATGACAACTGGTCAGAGTCAACCGGATGGAATGAACCATCGATCAATGTAACTTTCAGCTTATCCAACGGATAACCGGCAAGAATACCGTTCTTCATTGCTTTTTCGAAACCTTTCTGTACTGAAGGAATAAATTCCTTAGGAATGTTACCACCCTTTACTTCATCAATAAACTGAAGTGTTCCTTCGAAACTTTCGTCAGCCGGTTCGATACGAACGATGATATCAGCAAACTTACCACGACCACCAGACTGTTTCTTATAAACTTCGCGAAGTTCAACAGATTTAGTGATAGCTTCTTTATAAGTAACCTGAGGTTTACCCTGATTACATTCAACCTTGAATTCACGACGCAGACGATCAACGATGATATCTAAGTGAAGCTCACCCATACCGCTAATTACAGTCTGACCTGTTTCTTCGTTAGTCTGAACACGGAAAGTAGGATCTTCTTCAGCCAACTTAGCCAATCCCATACCCAGTTTATCCAGGTCTTTCTGAGTCTTAGGCTCTACTGCGATACCGATAACCGGATCCGGGAATTCCATAGATTCCAGTGTAATCGGATGTGCTTCGTCACAAAGAGTATCACCAGTACGGATATCTTTGAAACCAACACCAGCACCGATATCACCACAACCGATAGCTTCCATCGGGTTCTGCTTGTTTGAATGCATCTGGAACAGACGAGAAATACGTTCTTTCTTGCCTGAACGAGTGTTGTATACATAAGAACCAGCCAATAAAGAACCTGAATATACACGGAAGAAACACAAGCGGCCTACATACGGGTCGGTTGCAATCTTAAATGCCAATGCAGTCAACGGCTCTTCGAACAACGGTTTACGCACGACTACAGTATCAGGATCACGTGGGTCTGTACCTTCGATAGCTTCTGCATCAGCAGGGCTAGGCAGGTAAGCACAAACAGCATTCAATAAAGTCTGAACACCTTTGTTCTTGAAAGAAGAACCACAGATCATCGGATTGATCTGCATAGCGATAGTACCTTTACGGATAGCAACTCTGATTTCATCTTCTGTAATAGTTGCAGGATCATCAAAGTATTTTTCCATCAAAGCATCGTCGCATTCAGCCAGAACTTCCAACATCTTATCTCTCCATTCTTCAGCTTCATCCTTCAGGTCTGCCGGAATTTCTTCAACAGAATATTCAGCACCCATAGTTTCGTCATGCCAAAGGATAGCCTTCATTGTTACCAAGTCGATTACACCTTTGAAAGTTTCTTCTGCACCGATAGGTATCTGAATAGGACAAGGATTAGCACCCAATACATCCTTCACCTGACGAACTACTTCAAAGAAGTTTGCGCCGGAACGGTCCATTTTATTTACATAACCAATTCTGGGTACATTATATTTATCAGCCTGACGCCATACTGTTTCAGACTGAGGTTCTACACCTCCAACCGCACAGAATGCAGCAACTGCACCATCCAGAATACGCAGTGAACGCTCTACTTCAACAGTAAAGTCCACGTGCCCCGGAGTGTCAATCAAGTTGATTTTATATTTGTCATTAGCGTAATTCCAGAAAGTAGTAGTCGCAGCAGAAGTGATAGTGATACCACGTTCCTGTTCCTGCTCCATCCAGTCCATTGTTGCAGCACCGTCATGAACCTCACCAATTTTGTGAGTCAGACCTGTGTAGAAAAGGATACGCTCTGAAGTCGTAGTCTTTCCTGCATCAATGTGCGCCATGATACCGATGTTTCTGGTATATTTTAATTGTTCGTCAGCTTTTGTTGCCATCTTTCTTTTATTCTCCTAAATTTGCTAAATTAAAATCTGAAGTGTGCAAATGCACGGTTAGCTTCAGCCATACGGTGCATATCTTCTTTTCTTTTGAATGCGCCACCCTGGTTGTTGTAAGCATCTACAATCTCTGCAGACAACTTATCAGACATAGTCTTACCACCTCTCTTGCGTGAGAAGATAATAAGGTTCTTCATAGAAATTGATTCTTTACGATCGGGGCGAATTTCAGTAGGTACCTGGAAAGTAGCACCACCAACACGGCGTGACTTCACTTCGACTTGGGGGGTAATATTGTCGAGTGCAGCTTTCCAAATTTCGAGAGCAGACTTTTCTTCGTTAGGCAATTTAGCCTTAACGTTTTCCAGAGCGGAATAGAAAATTTCGAAGGCAGTATTTTTCTTGCCATCATACATTAAATGGTTTACGAATCTCGTAACCTTTACATCACCGAAAACAGGATCCGGGAGGATCTGTCTTT
>OAVX01000170.1_pt1 | contig 60278 bp, 58 predicted proteins | sample 1476471 | NCBI WGS metagenome assembly OAVX01 (sample SAMEA2580114, study PRJEB22360) | human gut metagenome | biome: human gut; feature: human-associated habitat; material: faeces | place: Denmark | collected 2008/2010
TTCAAAATCAAATTCATTGACATAGCGGGATTTAAACTTGACAGGGCGTAGAAAAGGCAGGAATCAAAACCAACAGAATCAAGCCGGGAAGTGACTGGCCAAAATTTTGAATTGGCTCAAAAAGATTCAAAATAACTTGGAAGACGTCAATCTTGAAGGCGAAGATGAAGGTCGCAAACAAGGCGAGACTGATAAAAATGGGGATGATGTTGTTAATCCAATTAGCCACGAAATCTGGCAACGAGCTATTTTTTAGAAAATTCAGCTTGCTGTAGAAGTGGAAGATGACGCCAATGGCAACGCCGAATAGAACGCCAATCAGGATGCCTGTCGGGCCAACCCTACCTAAATCGTAGACACCTTGTTTCTCGCCGATTGGATGAAGCGTCATCATCAAAACGCAGATTGACACGATTCCTGCTGTGGTGGCGTATTGTGGATGTCGAAACTTTTCCATGAATTGATGACCAACCATGAAAGCCGCAACCAAACCAATCATGCCGAACGAATAATTGGAGATATTCGTTAAGTCAGGCAACTGCGGAATATAGGAACGAAAAACGTTGTAGAAGAAGACCACTGATCCAGTTAAAATAAAAGGAATGAGATTCTCCATCGCACTTGAAAGTGCCGCGATAGCAGGCATTTGGGTGAACTTTTTGGCTTTAGGGGCAAAAACGTTAGCCAACCAATCCATGAATATTTTCATTATTTTCCTCCCGGCAGCTTTCTTTACTCTGCCAGCCGATTTGCAAAAGCAATGAGGCCAGCGCCATCGAGACTGCCGTAGATGTCTTGCGGAATGACGTCGACGACAACATTGAAGGGTTCGGCCTGTTTCGCGAGTTCATCTTTTAACGAGGCGTAATGCGGGCCAAGTAATAAAATGTCGATATCTTGAAAATACTGACCAATTTCACTTTCACTTTTTGCTTCAATGGAGACAGCCTGTCCTTTCTTTTGTGCTGCCTTGCGAGCACGCTGAGCAAGAAATCCGCTTGACATGCCAGCGCCGCAGCATAACATGATATTAACCGCTTTCATTTTGAACACTCCTTTCTTGTGACTTTATTATCGCGAATGAGGAGAAATCGGCTCAACTAAAAAAATGCACCGTGACAGTGCAAATGGTTGACGAATTGTTAGCGGTTGCGTGCAAGCAATAGGCTTTTTTGAATTTTGGGAGAACCGGTTATAAAAAGACCGGAAGGGAGCAAGATGCTAAATAACAACCAGCAACGGCTATTGCAACTGTTATTCGAATCCAATCAACCACTGACGGCTAATCAGTTATCAGAGAAGCTCGGTTGTTCAGTGCGAACTGCCAAAACTTATGTTGCGCAGATTAATCGATTAGCCGCGGAGCCACTGATTCTATCGTCACGACAAGGTTACGTGGCTTTAAAAACTGAGGCTAAACAATTACTAATTTCAACAAACAATGCAAGTGATATCCCACAAACCTTTCGTGATCGTGCTTTTTACATCATCAAACAAAGCATGATTCATAAGGCGCAGTTGGATGTCTTTGACTTGGAGGAAAGCTTATTTGTTAGCTATGGAACTTTAAAAAATGATATTCAAAAGATCAATCAGATGTTTTCGAAATCTGGCGTTAGGGTAGTCATTCGCGATAATAAAATTCAGGTTACCGGAAATGAAAAAGACAAACGCCGACTGATTTCGCATTTCATTATGGAGGAAGCACCTCATCATTTCGTTGATCGATCCTTGCTCACACAAAACTTTAATCGTACCGATGTTGAACAGATCGAGCAAATTATCAAAGAAGAATTAGCGCCATCAACATTAAAACTCAATGATTATGCATTGATAAATCTCATGATGCATTTATTGATTATGATTCAATCCTTGCATCACGACGATACATTGCTATCCCGCGATGCCTACAGTTCATGGCTAAACACGTATGATGCGGCTATTGTCATGAAAATTATTAAACGTATTGAGAACGTTTTTAACCTTATTTTAAATAAACATGAGCGTGAAGAGATCCACATGTTGTTTCATGCTAATGTTGACCATTTACCGCTAAGTGATCGTGACAAGTTAACCACAACTGTTGGTGACAACATTGTGCGAGCGATGAGCTCATTATTTGCAGAAGTCCAACACATATTTGGGATTGATCTGGATAACGATTATTTCGTCTTTCCGTTTAGCTTGCATCTCAACAAATTATTTTCTCGTGCCATGCAGGGATCCAGTCTGAACAGTCCGCTAACCGAATCTTTAAAGCAGGATTTTCCGGTAGTTTTTGAGCTGGCAGTTTTTGTTTCTTTTCGGCTTAGTCAATTGTTGCACATTCCAATCACGGAAGGCGAACGAGCATATATTGCATTGCATATTGGTGCTGAAGTAGATCGCCAAAAGCAACACTCTGAAAAAATCAGAACGGCTATTTTTTCACCGAACTATATGAATTTGAACACGCAACTGTATCAGCATGTTTCTAAGCAATTTGAGCATGATCTGAATGTTATTGCCTTGGTGAATGACCCTTCTGAGCTTGATAGGCTCGATGTTTCGCTGCTTATCACGACAGTACCTCAGGCTTCATCGATGGCTTATCGAGTCGTGACAATTTCACCTTTCATGACGAGTAAAGAGAAAAGCACCATCATGGCGACAATTGAGGAACATCGTCGTAACATACAAAGGGATTTTTTAAGGCGCTATTTTGATATCTACTTCGGTGAGCAATTCTTCTTTACATTGCAGCCAATCATGCAACGGGATCAAGTTGTGACCTTGATGTGTGATCAACTGGAGCACCGCCATATTGTGTCTCCAAGTTTTCGACAGCATGTTTTTGAACGTGAAGAAGCGGCTGGTACTGCTTTTGGGACGGTCGCTCTGCCACATTCTGTGTACATGGAAGCAAGGCAGACAACTTTTAGTGTCGGCATAGCGAAAAACTCAATTCGTTGGGGAGAGCGACGTGTCAATATTGTCGTTCTTGCAGCTATTAGTCAAAATGATCAACAGCGCTTTATGCGTTTGTATGAAGCCTTAATCACGATGTTCAGTGAGCCGCAAGTGGCGACTGCCCTTGCACGTGTTAGGAATTTTGAACAATTTAAAAATGTCGTCAAAACAAACATGTGAGGTGGCTTATTGCCCTAGTTTTTATAACATGATGTGTCAGCATACTGAGCCTAAATTAAAAAGTGGTTGACCACATTAGCAACAAGCTAATGTGGTCAGCCACTTTTTAATTTTAGCGCTAAGAATCACATTTCGGCCACAGAACAATGCTCCGTACTTAAATCTCGAATTCTGCGTTTAAGGGTAGCCGTGCTAATACCGGTTTCTTTGGAAATTTGTTGATACGTCTTACCGTGCATATGTGCATCGAAAGCTTTCCTAATTTGTTGGTCACTATAAAGCTTTTTGCGACCTTCATGGTAATTGGGATTATGTGCTCGAGCGTATTTTTTCCCTTCTTGTGTCCGACTAATAATCAGGTCTCGTTCAAATTGGGCGAAAGCCGAGAAAACGGTGAATATCAGTTTGCCGGTCGGTGTCTCGTCAATGAGACCAACATTCAGGATGTGTATCCCAACATGATGATCAAACAATGTCTGCATGACCATCCAATGCTTCACGCGTATTCCGCGCAAAGCGATCTAACTTTGTCACGACCAAGATATCACCAAACTGCAACTTAGATAATAACTGTTTAAAAACCGGCCGACCCGTGGTCGTGCCGGTGTATTTTTCCTGATAAATTTCATCGACACCTGCTCTACGCAGTTCTTCTATTTGTGACTCAAGACGCTGGCCTTCAGTGCTGACGCGTGCATAGCCATATCTCATCAAAACACTCCTATCATCAAGGCCGAATTGTATCACAACTTGAAAGATTAGAGCCGAAAGCAAGAACTCCCAAAATTATAGCATAAAAATGTTTTATGGAAACAATTAGAATTAAATAACTATCGGTATTTATCGTTGAGGCTGTTTCTTATTTGTTATTAAGTGGACAAAAAGACTGGCTCTTAAGTGTCGAGTTGTAAGCGCAAGAACAATTGCAATGTCAGTGGCTAAAAGTTCACCTGAGAGGAGGGTAAAAATGTGACGAAGATGACAGCTAAAGTGGCGAGAACTGGGCATTTGTTCGCGGTCTTATTGATTTTGATGAGCATGTTAACAGGCTTAGTGACAAGTGGCAGTTCAGTTGTGACAGCCGCTGCTAACATTCGCCCAACCTATCAAACCGATGCTAATGGTACCTATCCGACAAATTCGTGGCAGGTCACGGGACAACAAAATGTAATCAATCAACGTGGCGGGGATCAAGTTTCAGGGTGGGATAACAATACAATATGGAATGGTGATGCGACTGATACCACGAATTCTTACCTGAAATTTGGTGACCCCAATAATCCGGATTATCAGATTCGAAAATATGCTAAAGAGACGAATACCCCCGGATTGTACGACGTTTATTTGAACGTCAAAGGCAATACCCAGCAAAATGTGAAACCTGTAGATATTGTCTTAGTTGTTGATATGTCTGGGTCAATGGAGTCAAAAAATAATGGCGGCACAGATCGAGCTGGTGCCGTTCGTACTGGCGTTAAGAATTTCTTGACTTCTATTCAAAACGCCGGTCTGGGTGATTACGTCAATGTTGGCTTAATTGGTTTTTCTAGTCCCGGCTATATCGGTGGCGGCAATAAAACCACTGGACCGGGTTATATTCGCGTTGGATTAGGCAAAGCAGGAAATACCAGTCAGCAACAAGCGATTAATAGCGCATTGAGCCCAACTTTTAATGGTGGTACGTATACGCAGATTGGTTTGCGGCAAGGATCAGCCATGCTGAATGCGGACACCAGTGGCAATAAAAAGATGATGATTTTGTTAACAGATGGTGTGCCGACTTTTTCTGATAAGGTAAAAAATTCAGTGGTTGAAAACGGCACATTGTATGGCACTAACTTTGGAACTACCAGAGATGAACCCGGCTATACCGCAGAACTTAAAAATCCGTACATCGATAGTTCAGGTGATTATATATATGATACTTGGCCAGCAACATTAGGTGAGGCTAAGAAGGCAAAAGATAGCGGTAATGTGGTGCACGCTTTAGGCATTCAACTGGCTGGCGACGACGGCTACTGGTCGGAAGGCTACATGTCAGACGAAGATGTGCGTCAAAATATGGAACTTATTCCCACTTCACCAGATCTATACGAAGATGCCGATAGTGCCGATGCCGTTGAGGCTTATTTGAATAATCAGGCAAAGGACATTGTCAAAAACTTTAATACTATCATTGACGGCACGATCACAGACCCGATTGGTACGCAATTTCAATATGCGAACAACCAGGCGACCGTTACGAGTGTCGGCAAGCAAACTGTGCCAGCAAGTGAGTTACCAAGTGCGACGATCCAAGATGGTCAATTGACGGTGAATCACATGAACTTGGGTCAGGATCAGGAAGTTCAAATCCATTATCAAGTACGGATCAAAACAGAGGATGCTGGCTTCAAGCCTGATTTTTGGTACCAAATGAATGGTGAAACATTGTTGACACCAAAAGCGGGCGCTGCCGCTGTTGACTTTGGGATTCCTTCAGGCAGGGCACCAGCAACTACAGTTTATGTGCAGAAGCAATGGCGCCAGTTAAGCAATCAATCGTTACCGGATACGCTCAACGTCACGGTGCAGCGAAAAGTGGCTGACGGTTCGCTTGATCCAAATTGGCAACAGACCTTAGTCCTTAAAAAAGCTGATAACTGGAAAGCTAGCTTTACGGCACCTGCGTATAACAATCAGGGTCAAAGTTTTTCATATGTCGTTAAGAGTGAAGATGCCTCGGGAATTGATTTGAGTTCGTTTATCAGTTCTCAAAATATGGATCAGCAAACAGCAACGTTGACTTTGACAAATCAGCAGTATGGTTTTCAATTTCAGAAAAAAACAACCGATGGTACTGATTTATCAGCAGATCAGTTGAAGGCCATGCAGTTTAACTTAACCCAGTACAGCGATAACAGTTTTCAGCAGGCATCCAAAACCAACGCCATCACGTCAACGGATCTGCAGGCACTAGCGCCGGGGTATTACGGTATTCAGGAAGCTGCAGCACCTACAGGTTATCAACTTGATGGGACAACGTATCTTTTTCAGCTAACGTCTGATGGGCAATGGCAATACCATGGCACAAAGGACAATGTGACATCAGGGAGTGTTATTAATGGCCAGCAGACTTTGAATCCTGTTGGTGATAAGTCAGATGATTTTACGGTGACCGGGGATCACCAGCAAATTCTGACGCTGACGAAATATGATGAACCAAAGCCATCCATGACTTTGCGGGTCATCAAACAGGATAATCAAAGCCAATATCTTGCAGGTGCAGCGTTCACCCTGCAACCAAGTGCTGGGGAAGCTGAGACGATAACATCATCGGCGACATCTGAGGGACAAGCGTTTGCGACAAAATTAATTGCAGATGGTACCTATACGATGTCAGAAACAAAAGCACCAGATGGCTATCAAAGCAATCCTGCCAAGATTGCCATTCAGGTAGCTACGACTGGTAAAGAGGCAACCGTCACGATTGACGGTGAGGCATTGAAGCCGGGCGAAAGTAAGAACGGATACACATTAGCGATTGATGGCAGCACGATCACTTTGCAGGCGATTAATCAGCCACTTGCAATTTTGCCACATACAGGTGGTCAGGGCTATCAGCGATTGCTTGGTATCGCACTGGGATTGATCAGCGCAGCGTTCCTTTTATTACTGGTTGTTTTGATAAAGCGACGGGTGGTGAAGCAACATGACTAAATCCTTCCGTCCGTTAGTGATTTTGACCTTTTGCTTGGCACTACTAGTCAGTTTGGCAACGACAACGTTGCAGCAGACACAGGCGGCAACTGTGCCGACCACTGTTGATGTTGTGTTGCATAAGCTGTTGTTTAAAGATACCTTGCCAACTCAACAAGCAAATAACGGGACAACAAAACCCGACTTTTCGCAGGCAGATGTGCCGTTAAACGGTGTGACGTTCACAGTTTATGACGTGACCGCTGACTTTTGGCAGCTTGTCTCCAAAAATGGCGGTGCGATTGAAGCAGCACAAACGACGTTGAGTCAAGATAGCTATCAGCCTGCTAGCTCCAGCCTTATCGCACAGGTTGTGACGGCTGGTCAGGGAGAAGCGTACTTTGGCGATTTACCACTCCGACAGGGGCAGCATGCTGCGGTTTATCTTTTTAAAGAAACGGCGGCACCTAAGAATATTGAAGCCAGTCAGAATCTTGTGGTTGTCATGTCAAGCAACCTTCAACATGGGAATCAATCACGCATTGATTTATTTCCTAAGAACAAAATGGTAAGTCGTCACACCGACGTCCCCAAAAAAGTCCCAAAGAAAACACATCAATTGTTGCCACAAACGGGTGATACAGTTGCAGCTTGGCTTTCAATGCTCGGGTTGATAATCTTCGCGACAGTACTTGCTTTTAACATAAAAAACCAAAAAATTAATAAGTGGGAGAGATAAGAATGAAAAAGACAATTACCAAGAAAGTGCTGACATTAACCAGCACGATCCTAATGACATTACTGATGGTTCTCGGGTTTAATGGCACTCGGGTTCAAGCGGATACGAATGATACGACAACACAAAACGTTGTCCTTACTAAATACGGGTTTGACAAAGATGTTACTGCCATTGATCGTGCGACTGATCAAATTTGGACCGGCGATGGTGCTAAGCCTTTACAAGGCGTTGATTTCACCATTTACAACGTGACAGCCAATTATTGGGCATCGCCTAAGGATTATAAAGGTGGTTTTGATAGTGCTCCGGTTGCCGCAACCGGAACGACTAATGACGAGGGGCAACTAACCCAAGCATTGCCAACCCAATCAACAGATGCCAGCGGTAAGACTCGTGCTGCTGTCTATCTTTTCCATGAAACCAATCCGCGAGCTGGTTATAACACGTCTGCCGATTTCTGGTTAACCTTACCAGCCAAGGCAGCAGCCGACGGGAATGTCTATGTCTACCCAAAGAATGTTCAAAAGACCACCTATGAGCGCACTTTTGTTAAGAAAGATGCTGAGACTAAAGAAGTGCTTGAAGGAGCCGGCTTTAAGATTAGCAATAGTGATGGCAAGTTTTTGAAGTTGACAGATAAAGATGGTCAAAGCGTCAGCATCGGCGAAGGATTTATCGATGTATTGGCCAATAACTATCGATTGACGTGGGTTGCTGAAAGCGATGCTACTGTTTTCACGTCTGATAAGAGCGGTAAGTTTGGCTTAAATGGATTTGCTGATAACACCACAACTTACACGGCAGTTGAAACAAACGTGCCGGATGGTTATGATGCTGCTGCCAATACAGACTTTAAAGCTGATAATTCGTCTAGCGACATTCTAGATGCACCAAGCGGTATTCTGCCACACACTGGTGGTACTGGCACAGTCATTTTTGCGATTTTGGGCGTTGCCTTAATCGCGTTTGGAGCAGTTGCCTATCGCAAGCGCCGCAATGGTTTCTAAAAAGTTAATAAGATAAATGAGTCAAGCAAGAGCGTCGATGGCGCTCTTGTTTTGATATGGCGAGGTAATCAGAGTGACAAAACGAACACGTCGACCTTTAGGCTTGATTGATATTGTGATTGGATGCCTTCTTTTAGCGGGTTTTGGTGTTTTATGCTATCCATTTGCAAGTGATGCTTACGTTTCTTACCAAAATCAGCAAGTCATCGACAGGTATCGACAACAAGAAGCGCGGAAGAATCAGATGGTGTTGCGGCGGGAATATCACGACTATCAGCAAAAAAATAAACAGTTGGCAGCAAGTCAGCAAGTGCCCGGCGTTGCCAGTTTTAATCATGCTGTTAATGATCAAGGAACCGCAAAAACAGCAGCCAAACGCAATCAACAAACCTTGACTCGTCAGACAGTTGCTCAGTTGACGATTCCCAAAATTGGCCTTAGTCTGCCGGTTTTTGATCATACAAGCGATTGGCTTCTACAATTTGGCGCCTGTTTATTGGATGGTACAAGTTATCCAACTGGTGGTAAAAATACCCATGCTGTCATTTCAGCGCATCGTGGTGTGCCAAACGCTGAACTTTTTACCCGAGTACCAGCGTTAAAAAAAGGCGACAAGTTTTTTATTAGCATAGGCAATCATAAATTGGCTTACCAAGTCTTTAAGCGCCAGGTTATTGAGCCAAGTGATACCCGGCAGCTAAGAATTGTGCCGGGACAGGATCTTGTGACCTTAATGACCTGCACGCCTTATATGATCAATTCTCATCGATTGTTGATAACGGGTCGCCGAATTCCTTACGTTAAGGCAGATGACGAGGCCTCAAGTTGGGCGGTTTGGTGGAACAAATTAAAGCTAATAGTCGCACTTTTAGGCGCGGTGATCATTTTAGGTCTGATCGGTTTCGTAATGCGCAGTTTGATGCTTGGCCGAAAGCATTATTTGCTGGAAGTACCGGCTGAAGCCACACAAGTCGTGGTGAAACGAGGTCGACATATACATTCTTTTAAATCAGATCAAACTGGGGTGACTGACATCAGCCTGCCTGGTAATCATTATCGAGTCGCAATTGTCACGCCGCTTGGCCGGACTAAGTACAAGGCTTATGTCAAAAAAATTCAGGATAAAAAATTCACACTTAAACGATCTTGAGCGTACCTGTGTCATTAGATGACTCAGCAACTGGTCTATTTTTGGTATGGTCGGCTTTGACAGTGAGAGCATTCGCTACAGCAACTTGTGAATGATTTGGTATACTAAAGAAAACTTTAGTGATGCCAGATAGCAGCATATGAACGAGATCGGGTTCTGATCTGGGGAACGCGTTAAGGGGGCGAACGCTATGAAACAACTTGAGATCGCGCATTTGGACAAAGCTTTTGATCAGCAAGTTTTGTTTAAGGATGCCAGCTTCATGTTTAATCAAGGTAAAATATATGGCTTGTTAGGCCGTAACGGCTCCGGAAAGTCGACTTTATTTAATATGATTGTCCGCAACTTGCCACATGATCACGGGACGATTGCGGTTGATGCCGATGATGGTCGTGGGTTAATTACTGACTACGCAGATACAAGTGTGGGGATGGTATACACGCAACCGCACTTACCGGCGTTTATGACGGGGCTTGAATTTGTTAACTACTTTATGAGCATTAACCGAACGCGTCTTGAACAAGCACATTCGTCTGTGCAGGCGACCGATTTTTTCGAAATGGCTGGGTTGAGTCAGGCTGATGCGAACAAGCTTTTACGCGACTATTCTGAGGGAATGCGGAACAAGTTGCAGATTGTGGTATCGCTTATGCTAAGACCGCCAGTACTGTTGTTAGATGAACCATTGACAACAGTTGACGTGGTGGCGGCCCATGAGATGCAACAGTTGATTGTGGCGATGAAGGCGGAATCTGTGGTCATCTTTTCAACCCACATTATGCAGTTAGCCCAAGCTATTTGTGACGCTGTGGTGCTGTTGCATAACCAACAGTTGACAGAGCTTTCAGGCTTGGACATCCATAGTCAGGCGTTTGAGGATGCCGTGATTGCTCGGCTAAGTGACGAGGTGCGGGCCGATGGTTGAAGCGTGGCGTTACTACTGGTTTCAAGCGCAAGTTGATGCAACGACTATGGTGAATGGCCTCATTTATTTTATCCGGCGGCTCCCAATATTAGGTAAAAAGATACCGACTAAGTTATATCGTATGGGTGCCGTAAAAAGTTTGATTGCGATTATCATGAGCTGCTTAATGTTCATGATGAAGCCACTGATCGCAGTGCTTTTACTAGCGATGGATTTCTTAGTAGCCAATGCCTACAACGATTTTATCCATCCGTTACCGACAACGTTCACATTTCGTGCGATGATGGCAGTGACGATCTATACGCTGGGTGGCCTACTGTTTCGGGGACTGGTCTTTCGTTATATTCCAGTTGATTTAAAAGCAATTAAATTAGCCGACTATTTTGTGCTCGATCGGCTTGCGTTGGCTCGTGGGCTGACGCGTATACAGCAAGTGATTGGTATCGTCCTTGGACCATTCTTGCCGTTTTTTGGACTAACGATGATCACTCAAAATTATTGGATTTTATTCGTTGGTTTAGGCGTATCCGTTTTTAGTTGGTTCTGGCGCGGGTTTATCCCACGCTTGACTTGGTCGAACCACCGGCTGGGGATGATCGCACAAATTCTGTATTGGTGCGGGTTAGTGGGCGTGCCAATCGCGCTCGTGTTGACCGGCAAGCTTACACCATTCGTGACTGGGTTGTTTTCGCCAATAGGCTTGATCATTTGCTGGATTGGGGTTTTCGGGTTGTGGTGGTATCAGCACCGCTTCTCGAATGATATTCCTCTGTTAATGGCATCGATTCAACAGTCTGTCATAACTTTGAACAAGGTGGCGGCAACACAGAAGCAACAATTTTTGGCAACTGGTACCGCGATGCAGAAAAAATTGACCCTTGATACGACGGTTTCGGTCAAAGTGAACCAGCGACTTGGCAATAACTATCTCAACGCATTGCTATTTGCACGCTACCGCAGTCAGTTATGGAAAAAATTGCGTACCCGCGTGTTATGGATTAGCGGCATTGGCATCAGCGGCTTGATTCTTTTAAAATTATTCGCGATTCACTCCGTGGGGGATTTGACCCCAATTTACGGCGCCTTGTTTTTCGTGATGTATCTGGCCTCGCTGGGCGGCCCGATTGTTCAGCTACTATTCGTTAACTGTGATTCGGCGATGCTCTTTTACCCATTTTATCGACAACCTAAAGCCGTTTTAAGCGGGTTTTTCTATCGATTTTGGCGGATTGTTCAGTACAACGCCGTGACAGGTGCGTTAATCTATGGCCTGTTACTTGCCCTTCAATTGGTGACACCAGTGCCGGATCACTTGAATTTCTATCTGGTTTTATTGTTAGAAGTTTGCGGGATGGTGTTGTTCTTTTCCTTTCATGATTTGTTTATCTATTACCTGCTACAGCCGTTTACGGAAGATATGGAAGTCGTGTCGCCGTTATATCGTATTTTATATTGGGCGATGTATTGGGTTGCGTGGGTGTTCACTCAGGTCCATCTTTCCGGCTACACTTATGCGCTTGCCATTGGGGTGATCACATGCATCTATGTGGTGGCGGGCACCATCGTGATTTATCGCGTGGCGCCTAAAACATTCCGTATTCGCTATTAAACATCGCGGTTAGATTGATGCTATCATCAATGTCAATCTGAGTTGATGGGACAAAGCTAAGCGGGTACTTTCAATGCCGATGAGTCGAGAAAAACTGATTTATCGGTATTTTTGTGTGGTTTTTTGGCCAGTTTGCACGGGCTACTTTTGATGAGCCTGACGCCACCAGCTGTTTGAACGTGTTGCAAGCGATTCCGCCAGCGGGTACAGTAAGCATAACGAAGGAAAATATTCTTTGAAAAGAATGCTAATTAGTTTCCATGAATAAATTGTTGTCAACAGGGAGGCAAAGCTGATGCTAAGTGATGAAAGGCTTCGCGGGACAGTGCTTGCAGTAGACGATGATATCGATATTCTAAGGATGTTGAATCGTTATTTTGCTGCCCGCCTTCCGACGTTTAACCTAATCACGGCCGAGTCAGGCGCGGGTGCGTTGCAACGGCTGACCAATAATCCTGATTTGATTTTGCTTGATGTCAACCTACCTGATACTGACGGCTTTTCGTTGGCGGAACGAATTCGGGCGATAACATCGGTACCAATTATTTTTCTGACCGCACGGGTGACTGATGAGGATAAAGTTCGTGGACTCGGTGCAGGCGGCGATGATTATGTGACGAAACCGTTCAGTCTTGCTGAACTTGGGGCTCGCATTAAGGCCCACTTTAGACGGGAAAGCCAACCGCAAAAACGGGCACGGATGGCGATTTTTGATCAGATTCTCATCGACTACCGCGCTAAACAAGTGTCAATTGGCGATCAAGTTTTAAGTCTTGAAAAGAAGCAATATCAACTAGTTGAGCTGTTAAGCCTGAATCCGGGGCAAGTCTTTAGTCGTGAACAGCTTTATGAAAAAATATGGGGTTATGACGCTCTTGGAGATGATCGAGTCATTACGGAACATATCCGCCGCATTCGACTTCTTTTTGATCGATATCAAGTAACCTCACCAATCGAAACCGTTTGGGGAGTGGGCTATAAATGGACAAGTTAAAGCAGCGCCTAACGCGTTTGCCAATAAAAAAAGCTTTGCTGCATCTGATTCTGATCGGCACAATTGCCGCTGCATTGGTGGTGTTGGTCTACTTGCTGATTTGGCATGTGGTGATGATGCCAATTGCAACTGCCTTGGCCAAGCGCTGGTTCATTGGCGGGATGAGCATATACTTTGGTGGGGCAATTATTGGTAGTTTTGCCATGCTATACGCAGTTATGAATGTCACAGCCAGACTTTTTTATCGTGTGAAATTGGGGCCGCCGTTGGATCAACTACAATATGGTGTTACTCATATTCAGACGCAGGATCTGGACTTCACACTACAGCCGACATCTGATGATGAACTCGGTCAATTAGTAGCCGCGTTTGAGGAAATGCGCCAAGCATTACGCAAGGCGCTCGAAACCGCATGGCAATTGGCTGATGATCAAAAACAAGTCAACGCCGCGTTTGCTCATGATCTGCGGACGCCGCTAACTGTCTTGCAGGGAAATCTGGAATTGTTGACGTTCAATGAAGAAGGCCAGCCACCAGATCAACATTTACTAGACGAGATGCAGCGACAGCTTGATCGGATGAACAACTTTATCAAAACGATGAGTCATGTGACCTCTATTCAAAATATTCGGTTGAATCATCATGCAATCACAGAAGCACAGGTTGAACAACAGCTTCGTTCAGAAGTGGATAAGTTACCAACAGCCAAGACGATTGACTGGCAAGTTGATAGCACACGGTCGACAGACAACAAGTTATCGGTTTCGCCAGACGCTATCCTTGAGGTGTTTGATAACCAGATCAATAATGCCCTCCGGTTCGCTAAGACAAAGGTGGGGATTCATCTCACCTTCAATGACCAGCAAATCACCTTGCAGGTTTGCAACGATGGCCAGCCATTAACGGCAACTGAGCAACGCAAGGTCAAATTGCCTTATTTTTCAAATGATAAAGCAGCGCATCACCTTGGCGTGGGCATGTATATCTGCAATCAACTATGTGCAGCACATCGCGGTTACTTTAAAATTCAAAACCGTGAACATGCGGCGGGTGTCTGTACGACAGCGGTTTTCGGCTATTTTGACGGCAGCGCCAAAAGCTAATGTTACCAACGACGTCAGAAAAATGCTGAAAAAAAGTATTGTTGTCAAAATCTTGTGAATTGCTTGTTAAGGTCTCCTTGTAAGCTAAAGGAGGCTTTTTTCATGGAAAAGATTAACATCGAAGGGCTCACCAAACGCTATCGCGGCAAGGCGGCGCCGGCGCTTGATCAAGTATCGCTAGAAATTGAGACGGGGATGTACGGGCTGTTAGGCAAAAATGGTGCTGGTAAATCAACCTTGATGAAAATTCTGACCACGCTGGAGCAGCCGACAGCAGGGACGGTTGAAGTCTGCAGGGTGCCGATCAAAGCGGCAAAAGCGATTCGTCAACAAATCGGCTATTTGCCGCAAAGATTCGGCTTTTACCCCAACATGCGAGTCGTCGATGCCATGACTTATCTTGCGGTATTAGCCAATGTCCCAGCACGGGAGCAATCTCAGCGAATTCAACATCTGCTCGAAGAGGTTCATTTAGCAGACAAGGCCCGCACTAAAATAAAAGCTTTGTCTGGCGGCATGTTGCAACGTTTGAGGATTGCACAGGCGCTCGTCAATCGTCCAAAAGTTTTAATCGTCGATGAGCCAACTGCTGGTTTAGATCCAGAAGAACGCATTCGCTTCCGAAATTTGCTGACAGATTTTGCAAATGAGCGCATCGTTCTTCTATCGAAGCATATCGTGTCAGACATTGAGGCAACGACCAATACGATCGGAATTCTTGATCAAGGCCGGCTTTTGTTCAATGGCACAACCGATCAACTCCTATTGGCGGCAAATGGCCACGTGTTTGAAAAAGAAGTGCCAGTGGCAAAGTTAAACGAGTTTAAACGGCATCGTCGGATTACTGAGCAAGTAACGGATGGGACAATGGTTAAATTGAGATTTTTAGCTGGCAGTCAGATCAATACCAGTGCGCAAGTTCTGCCAACGTTGGAGGAGGCTTATCTATATTTGCAGATGAAGCATGAGGAAGCCTTCTTATGAAACTATTTTGGATGGAGGTCAAACGGCAAACAACGAGCCTGACTTTTACGATTTATACCTTATTAGTGATGGCATTTGTGTTGTTAAATATGTGGCCAATGCTCGCACGAAACGTGGCGGCGTTGCCGACATCAACTAATAGCTACGACGATATCACAGCAACCGACTTCCAGACGCGCAAAACAAACGGCGTTGGCCAGTTACGATACGACTATCAGCACAATACTTACGTCACGTATCCCTTGGGGTTTGCAAAAACAGTGACACTACCAAAGGCAGATCAGGCCCGCGTTCGTAGTTTACTGACACAAGCCAACCAAGCAGAGACACAAGCCACATTGGTGAAAGCACTGGGACAGGTGGACAGGCTGATTGGCGGACAATCGGCTTACGGTTCACAGAACATTCAGGGGTTTGCGTCGCGACCGATGACAAAAGCCGAGGCACGGCAAGATCACAATCTGATTCTCAAAAAAGACCGTATCAGTGGTACCTTTGCACGACTATTTGCCGATTACGCCGGTATTGTCATGGGAATTCTACCCACCGTTGTCGTCATCGCTTATTGTTATGCTGATCGTCGAAGTCGTGCAACGACAAGTCTGCAATCGAAAATGACCAGTACTTGGCGACTAGTAGGCAGTCGATACTTAGCAAGTCTCGTGACACTTTTGATGCCGATTTTTTTGATGGGAATCGTCTTAACCATTCAAATCGCTTTGCATTATCAAGGGTATCAAATCGATTATCTCGCGTTCTTCAAAATGACCGGACTGTGGTTATTGCCAACAGTGATGGTTAGCAGCGCAGTGGGCATTTTAAGTGATGCGCTTTTTGGCAATTTTCTCGGATTCGTGGTGCAGATTGGTTGGTGGTTGAGCACGATGATGATTGGTGCGCGGCAAGTTGCTGGCAATTATGGCTGGTTGCTGATACCGCGACATAATTCACTGCATAACGTTGCCTACTATGAGGCTCATCTACCAGAATTACTGTTTAATCGATTAACCTATGCCGCGCTCGCCATTGGTTTTATTTGCTTAGCTGTGGTGTTGTTAAATCTTCAACGAGGAGGAAAATGTCATGCCATCAACTTTGAAACGCTTGGTCGGGTTAGAACTCAAAGCCAACGAGTGCAACACTAGTTTGATCGTGCTTGGGTGTGGCCTGCTCATGCCGGTTGTTTTTACGATGACGCCAAGTAACTTAGCGCAAGCCGCCATGCCGGGTGAGTTGTTTCTGCCACTGCTGACCATTTTTGCTTTTGGCAGTCTGTTTTTACCAGAACAAACGGTCGAGATTGGCGCAGTCATTAATAGCAAGCAAACGCAACTATGGTGGCTTTATCTGTTGCGATTCATTTGGTATGCGGTGGTACTGGCGATGCTGGCCACAGTATTGATCGGCGTTTATGCTTTTTTCAATGTTGGGGTCAATCTGCTGATACTTTGGTTCGACTTTGTCGTCAAAATTTTGTTAGTTGGGAGCATCACGGTTTTGAGTTACAGCTTATCGCGATCGTTGGCAGTCGCGTATCTCTTGCCAACAGCGTATTTTGCATTGTGTATCGGTTATCGCTATTTAGGCGCGGTGAATATCATGACGTTCATGCGTCATCGGGCAGTGTCTGACAACTGGATTCAGATGCTGCTAGCTGGACTATTTTTAGCGATCAGTTTTCTGAGTTTGAAAAGTCGACCGGTTCGGGGATGACAGGGAAAAAGTTTGACAGCTAGTTGGTGCTTTAGTGCTCGAGATTAGTGGTGGTAAGGCGGCGATTGGAAATTGTGCGATAGACAAGCAAAGAGCTTCATGCCGGTTGCTGCTGGCATGAAGCTCTTTGTTAGTGTTTGTTGATTCGGTGATTTGTCCTGATGCTGCTAACTGGCTGATTAGTTGCAATTAGTTTTTTTCATGTTTCTTTTTGCTCGTCAGGCCGATGCTTAGCGCAAAGACCATACCAAGGAGGGCGATGCCTAGAGCTTGCAACCAATGACTGTTTTGCATCCCCATTGGTGGTAGGGCTTTGGCAGCTGATTTAGTTGAATGGACTGATTTTGCCAGTGTTTTTTCTTTTGACTCTTTTTGTTTGAGAGCCGACGTTTTTTGATCCAAAGGCGAGGCGGGTTCCGCATCCTTAACAGTTTCTGTTTTGAGACCTTTTTGAACAATAAGGATTGTGTCATCCTCTTTTTCAACTATATTAGATTTCGGATCTTTTTGACGCGTCTTGCTGATGGTTTCCTCGTCATCAGTCACTTTGGATTTCGGATTTTTCTCGATAGCAGTCGGATTATCCTGGTTATCTTTGTCCGACTTTTGGTCGCTTACTTTTTGATCAACGTTCGGTTGGACGGGATTGTCTTCGGTTGAAGGCGTTGGTTTAGTTGCTTCAATCGAAATAGTAGGTTCGTCGGGTTGCAATGTTGCGTCTGTTGACGAATCCGTGGTGTCAGGGTGATTGGTTGCGTGGTTTGAGCTCTCGACTTCAGTTTTAGTCAGCGTGTTTTGGCCAGATGTTGTCGTTGCAGTGCCGAACTCCGCTGTATCGTCGCTTGTTTTAGCTGGTGCGATGGTCTCAGACGGAACCTTCTTGTCGTCAGTTGCTGGTGTCACGGTTGTTTTCGAGGTGTTAATTTGGCTGTTTTGCTCACTCCCCGTTGTGAGTGTTTCGACCGTTGATCCAGTGGTTGTGTTGTCACTTGATGGGGTTGCCTTTGGATCAACTTTGGACTCAGCAGCAGAATCTTTGCCAGCCTGTGAGTCACTGACGGATGTTTCCCCGATATCGGGGTGATGGCTCTCGGTGTTTTCGACATTGACGCTTTCCGTTGTGGCTTCCGGCGCTTTGTCAGCAGTTGGTGAGGCTGTGGCTGGCGTGATGTCGGAATTAACGGCACGATCTTTGTCAATTGCTGGGTCAGTGACAGGTGACTCGGTATCAGTGGACTTATGGCTTTCGACTTTTTCGACTCCGGTAGTTTCCGTGACCGTTTCAATGGCCTTGTTATCAATTGGTGCGATTGTCGTTGCGTCCATTTTCGACTTAACGGAATTATCTTCGCTTGCCTTCGGGTCTGCGGCAACTGTTGAAATGGTACCAGCTGCAGCCTCTCGATTGTCTTCGGCTTTAGCCTCTTCCACGGTTGTTTCATCGAGGTTGTCTTCGTTTGGTGTGATTGCTGATGCGTCTGATTCTGACTTAATGGCACGACCTTCGTCTGTTTTCCGGTCTGAAACGGTTGGTTCGACATCATCGGATTTGTTACTTTTATCATGTTCACCTTTGGCGTCTTCCGCAACTGTTTCACCGACCTCGGTTTTACTTGGCGCGGTTGCCTCTGATTCAATTTCTGACTTAGTGGCACGATCTTTAATCGGTTTCGGATGAGTGTCCGTTGTTTCAACCACATTGACTTGATTGTCTTTTTCATCTTCGGTTGGTGTGTTTTCCTTTGTTATTTCAGTGGCTGTGGTCGTGTTGCTGCTTGGCGTGGTTGCCACTGATTCAATTTCTGATTTGACGGTACCTTCATTGTCATCTTCTGTGTCAGTAACAGCTGATTCAACAGTATCGGTTTTATTACCCTTATCATCTTTCACATTGGCATTTTCCGTTGCAGTCCCAGAAGACGTCGCCGTGTTATCACGTGGCGCGATGGCTGTTAAATCTATTTCGGACTTTACACCACTGTTTTTGGCCATGGTCGGGGCGATATTCGTTTCAGCAGAATCAGATTTACTGCCTTTATCATTTTCGACTTTGCTATCTTCCATGGCTGCTTCAACAGCTTTGTCGTTACTTTGCGAACTTGCAGCTGAATCGATTTCTGGCTTAACGGCACTATTTTTGTCAGTCGTTACATCAGTGATAGCCGGTTGGGTGTTGGCGGATTGATGACCTTCTTTTTCAGCAATTTTATCGTTTTCTATGGCCGCTTCAACAGCTTTGTCGTTACTTTGCAAACTTGCGGCTGGATCGGATTTAGGGTGAATAGCACTATCTTTGCTTGTCGTGAGGTTTGTGACAGTTGGTTCGTCGTCATCAGTTTTATTGTCTTTGTCCTCATTGACTGTGGTTTCTGTTGCGGTCTCAACTACTTGACTGTCAGGTAGTGAGGTCGCTGTTGGATCAACTTCCGACTTAGTGGGGCTCTCTTTGTTCGTCGCCGGATCAGTGCTAGTTGGGGCAGCGGTTCCTGGTGTGTTGTCTTTGGTGTTTGTTGCTTCAGTGGCTTCGGCGTCAGAATCAACGCCCTTAGCGTGATTCGGCATCGTTGTGGCTGCATTAGGACTGTTATCAACTGGATTTTCATCAACACCTGTTGTTACTGATGCTGGTGTGTTTGTTGCCGTGTCACCGTTTCCGTCACTTTGAGCTTCCTTTGATGTATCTATTTCGACAACGGGGTTACTTGTTTCAACCTTGCTGTCTTCCGGATTGACCATCGTTGGTTCGGTGCTTGGCGTTACTAGACTTTCTTCAGTGGATGGTGTTGTGACCAGTACTTCATCTGTATCACTCTTAGGTTTTTGATCTTGTTGTTCAGGAGTAATTTCTAGTTCATCCAAGGATTCTTCCTTGAGAAGTTTTGGTGTCTTAGTGACGTTGAACGTTTTCGTTACCGTGTTGCCAACCTGATCAACTGCCTGCAGGGTAATGATATTGAGGCCATCGGTTAATTGATAGGTTTCGTCAAACGATGCTGCACCATATGGGTTGTACCCGTTTGTAAGTTGATTCGGCGCGGCCGAAGATTGATGTGCATTGAAACCCGCCAGATTTTGCTGCGTGAAGATGTTGTTACCATTGCTATACAAACGATAGCCGCCGATATTGTCAGTCACACTCCCCTTAATTGAAAAAGTGTCAGCGTCCGTGGTGACAAGGTAGGTTCCATCATCGTCAATTTTCATTGAATCAGCATCTGAAAGCTCCAGTGTCGGCAAGGTTGTATCCATATAAAGCAACAGGAAGCCGCCATTGGTCTTCTCTTTACCGTCTTTATCGAGAGTTGTGAGGACATAGCCAATATTCCGCTCCTCAGTCGGGTTGCATGGCATGGTCATACTGAAGGAACCATCTGCTGCAAAGGTCACTTCATTTTGAGGATCATTTTGTCTCGGGGTGACAAAAATGCGTAACTTACTGTTTTTCGGATCAGATACCTTGCCACGAAGCGTGAGGGTCTTAAGCTTGGCGTCATAGAAAGTGCTGGCGCTGTCAATGCCTACCAATGTTCGTTTGTTGTTGTTCAGGTCAAGAAATGCAATGCCGTTGATGAACTTTCCCTTTGTGGTGATTGGTTTTGAATAGTCGGCACCCGAAATCACCTTGGCACGGCCCATCACGGTAGCTTCGTCATCAAACGGGTCGGTTTTAGTCTTTTCGTTAGAGTATCCAGTGTAATTTTTGGAAGTGAAGATGACGAACTCAGCAATACTAGGTGATTGAATGAAATCACCAAACCCATCTCGGGCTAATGCAGTGATGCTAAGGCGAGCATAAGGATACCCAGTCGCATCAACTTTAAAAGTGACTGTCCCGGTCGTTTTATCAAGATTTCCTAAATAATCGCGTCCACTTTTACTGTCAGTCGCGGTGACAATAAAATCTTGTCCCGCGGGCACCATCGCTTGAACCGTATAGATGCTGTCTTTGGTTGCCGCTTGGTAGAGGCCATCTGGTCGGATGATGTTATCAGTGCCAATTGGAAGCGACCAGCGTACTTGCGGCCAAATGAATGGCGGATCAACTTCCTTATTTTCACCATTGATTGCTTGAATGGAAGCTTCAGAACGATTACCTGCGAGGTCTGTGATGGTCAGCATGAGCTTGCCATCTCCTTTTTTCAGAAGGACAAGCTGTTCATCGCTTAGCTGATAACTTACCGTTCCTGAGGTTGATTGATTGTCGTGATTTAAAGGAACACCATAGGTTGCGGAACCAATGGTGAGTTTGGCTTGACTATACGCGGTGAAACCCACGCCTTGGTCGCTATAGTCAGCCGTTAGCTTGCCGTCTGAGTAAGCCAAATTGGATAGCGTTGGTTTAATCGTATCGACGGCCACTGGTAAGCTCATGGTTTGCATGTTATTTTCGCCTGGTGTATAGGTCATACCGATCAGACGATAGGTGTAAATACCATCCTTTGCAGGCACCATTTGACCGGTGGTTTGATCATAGACTTGACCGTCCCATTTGAGCTTATCAGGATTCAGAAACATTGAGATTGATTTCGCAAGATCAGCATTGGTAGTGCTGCCGACCTCAAGGAAAGACTTGGTGGTGTCAGTTTCTTGATCAATGACCCGCATTACTTTGTCATCTTGATCTAAAATCTGTGCAATCACTTGTTTAAGATTTTGCTTGGTGAAGACATAGGGGGTGATGGTGTCAGAAATGCCATCGCCATTTGGTGAAAAAGCGACTTTGTTGTTCTGAACTTTGGCCCCAATCGTTTGCCAAGTGAAACCATTCGTCGGGTTATTGACTAGCTCGCTCAGCGATGTTGGATCGGTAATGCCTAATGGATTGTGGTTGTTATCGACAAGGTAGCCACCTTTAAAGATACTGCCTTCTTCGTTTGCGGGCTTGTCGAACACGGCCTCATCATTGGTGGAACCGTAATATCCCATGTAAGGAACCGAAATGGATTGACGGTCATCGGCGGCTTTGAATTTGATAAAGCCTTCTACCACTTGATTTAATTTAACCGTGTCATCAAGCGAAAGGGTAAAGGTGATCTTTTTGGATGCTCCGGCATCAAGCGTGAAAGTTGGCGTAGCAGTTGTGAGGGTGGCACCAGACAATGTGCGATCATGAACGGTTTTGTTGTTGGCGGTGTCAATCACTTCGGTAGCAGGTTGGCCAAGATCAAGCGTGTACGTTTGCTGATCGGTACCGCGATTTTCCAACGTAATGACGAATGATTTGCTACCGGTGAATTGTTGTAATGAAACAGAACCGGCATCATCGGTGCCTTCTGCACTGACCGTCAAATTTGCAGCTTTTGCAACATCGATTTGACCTGCGCCTTGACGCCGAGGAGAGATGATTTGTCCAGGGTAATTGATATCGAGTATTGGGTTAGCGGCATTCATCAAGGCTAGTTTCACTGCCTTCACGAGTTGCGCACCAGTTAAGTTTGTACTGCGTTTCAGATTTTGCATCACCAGTAAGCTGGCACCGGTAACATAGGCATTTGCCTGTGAAGTGCCGCTCACTTTTCCAAGTTCATCATTCAGTAAGGTAGAGGCAACTTTTTCACCAGGTGCTGTGATATCGGGTTTTAATTTGTAGGATGCTGTTGGTCCCCATGAAGAAGCGGATATCAATGCGGCCTTAGCATCCAGAACATCGTTTCCGGCAGCAACTGCCATAGCTGATGGCGTTGCACTAGGTGTCGTCAAAGTTGAAGCATTGGCAGGCTGATAACTGGTTGTGATCCCATTTGAAGCGGACTTGTCGTAAATACCACCGGCGTGACCATTATTGCCGGTAGCTACTGTCACAAAAACACCATGATCGGTTGCAAATTTAATGGCTGCCTGTCCTTCAGCGGTAGGATCATCAATATCAACGCCCATGCCAAAGGAGATATTGATGGCATTCGCACCTAAGTCCACTGCATCATAGATGGCCCGCGCGGCATTATTGAGTGAGTCAGAACTGGACTTGCCTAGTATTTTCATACTGAGAAGTTGGGCTTCCGGCGCAATTCCAGTTACATATTTCTTTGAATCACTAGGTTGACCATTAGCAGCGATGATACCAGCGAGATGTTGACCGTGATTACTCGTGTCAAATTTTAGATTTTCGTTGACGTTATTGGTGTAATCGTAAAAGAATGGGATCTTTTCATTGACATAATCGCCATAGCCATGACTTGCAGTGAATGCTTTGACTTGATCCTCTGAAAGTGCAGCCGTTTTGGCATCGCTGAGTCGAAAGTCTGGATGTGGCTCAACACCTTGATCAATAACGGCTGCCACCATGCCTTGACCCTTGATATTTTGATCCCAGAGCGGTTGAACATTGCCTTTAGTTAGACTGGCTTTGTTTTCTGGGTTGGATGTTGGGGCTGGTTTTGCAATTGGAGCTGGTTTTGCTGGGGCTGCTGGCGCCTTTTGTGCTGGCTGGCTAACTGTTTTTTGAGCAGTTTTGGTATTGGTTGTTGCCGGGGTGGAGGGGGTGACCGATGTCGGTTGAGTAGGTTGTTTTGCCTTAGCCGATGCTTCTGGTTTAGCCTGTGACGTTACTGGTGCTGGGGTAGCAGGTTTCGCAGTGGCTGTCGGCGTTGCACTTGCAGCTGTTGTTGTTGGGGTGTCGGCTGAGGACGTTACTTGTCCAGTGGTCGCGGATGCTGGCTTGCTGACGGGTGAGTCAGCCGATGCCGCGTCTGGCGCTGCTTGATTAGATTTTGTTTGGGTTGTCGTTGGTGGGGCAGCGGCGTCAGCAGAAACACCTTGAGCAGGTTGCATCATCAGAAAACTCGCTGCACCAAAAGTCACAATGGCACTGTAGACCCAATGTCGCCCTGACTTATACATTTTGTAGCGGCGCTTTTCCTGTGAAAACGGCTTGACTCTGTTCATTTTTATTTCCTCCAATGGTATTTAAAGCAGTCGGTAGTAACCGGCGCCATCAGCGATATGTGTGTCAATAAGTGATCCAGTGAATCCTTGTTTGTAATTTAACCCGTTATAAAACTAATGTCAATCATAAGGCGTAGAAAATTAACCCGGTTTAACGTTTTATTTAGTTATTACTGTAGGAGGTGAATAATTAAACAATTATAAAAATATTCAGATAGGTGTTTAACGAAATGGCCAGATTTATTTAACGATGGATAATCATAAAATAAACGAATCAACTAAATTATTTGTGTGATATAGATGGATACCATATGCGTATCACGATGAACAGACGCTTGCTTTATTACAGGCGTTGCGCGAACTTTAAAAACTTTCAATCAGACAGAATAAAAATCAATGCCTTCAATCAAAAATTGGGTTCAATATCAGGTTCACCGTTACGAAAAAATGCTAAGTGCTGTTTCCAGCAATTAGCATTTTCTCTTGGCTGAGGTTGAAGGAATACTGAACGCAATAGTTTTTGTGGACGGCTTTCCCTTGTTTAAGAATTGACCTTGTTTTTCTCGCGTTTCTTCTTATCAGTGACAACTATCCCTAGCGTTGTCATCAGGCTGATGATGATGACCCCTAGAATTTGCAAGGCATTACGATGCAAATTCGCCATTTTTGGCAACTTGGAGCTGACACCGGATTGAGCGTCGTTTCTGGTACTCATGGCAGGTGTTGGGGCTGCGTTGATTTTGGTGGCTAGGTCATTGTCAGTGGTAGCATTTGGTACAGTGATCTTTGGAGCATCGTTGTCGCCACCATTAGCGGTTGATTCAAAGGAATCCTTTCGCTCGGTTTTGATGGCAGCGTGCGCACTGACTTCCTTTTCATTATTTTTGTCGTCTTTAAACGCTCTCTTAGCTTTTGGTTCAGTGGTCAGTTCTGTAATTGCCGATTTAATACCCTCTTTACTAGGCATTTTTTTCTTCCCATTTTCTGTTAAAACAGAAGCGAAGGCAGCTCCAATGTCGATCTTCTCGTCTGCGGTTGCCGTCAGAGCGGTATGACTGGCGTTAACTGTGTCGCTTGGGTCTGTGTCCGCTGCTGAATCATGAACTTCATGAATGACCGCTTGCGAAGAAGTCTCAGGTTTAGCAGCTTTTTCTTCGTTGATATCGCTGCTATCTTGAGGCACTTTGTCATTGAGAACCGCTGTTTTCACGAGGGTATCTTTGACTTCAGTGTCAGTCACTACTGAAGATGAATCATTTTTAGGGGTGATAGCGTCATCAAAAGAGACATTACCTTGAGCGTCTTCAATACTGTCAACAGCTGCTTTCGCATCATTGGTGTCTTCAATTGCCTTATCATCATTGGGGGCCACTTCACCTTTAGATGCTTCGGTTTCGCTAAGGGCTTCCTGCGAAGAAATATCACTTGTAGCATCGTTGTCCTCGTTTGAAGTCACGTTGTCTTTAGGCATTTTGGCATCACTAAGGACCGCTTCAAAAGAAGTATCTTCATCACCATCCGAAGTTGTCTCGTCCTCAGGTTCCTTGGCTTCACTGAGGATTCCCTCTGCCGAGATATCGTTTTCAACATCTTTATCTCCGTCTGTGGAAATATTTTCGTCAGATTCTTTGGCTTCGCTAAGGACCGCTTCCGAGGAAGCGGTCTCTTCACTGTCGTTGCCGCCATCTGGGACTAAGTCATCTTTAGCTTTTTCAACTAAATCTTCGTCAACGACATGTTCTACAAAGGCATCTTCTGCAGAATCTTTGACTTCACGATCTTCACTTTGAGGATCCCGCGTATCATCAGAAGCCATTTCAGCACTAGCGTCAGTCACGCCGTCGCCGTCATTAGCCGATTCCGTGCTTGAACTTTCAGGACTATCTGTCACCGTTTGATCTTCAACGTCAGATTCAGATTCTTCTTTAACATCAACTTTCTTGATTTTGAACACTTTGACGGTGCGGTTGCCGACTTGATCGACGGCTTCCAACCTGACAATGCTCGTACCAACGGGCAAAATATATCCGCGCTTAAACGGCACCGGGTCATATGGGTTCGTTCTGTTTGCGCCTGCCTCAGCTGTTGCCGCCGGTTGATGGATGTTGAAGCCAGCACGAGCATGCTGGGTGAGGACATTGCTGCCGTTACTGTAAAGCCGATAGCCATCAACGTTATCGTCAATGGTGCCTTCAAGGGTAAAAATATCGGCACTGGTTTCGGCGCTGTAAACCCCGTTTGCGTCAACGGTCATGCCATCTGTGTCACTCACGGTCAATGTTGGTGGTGTTGTATCTAAAATGATTTGAAGGAAGCCGTCAGTGGTCACTTTCTGACCAGTTGCGTTAATGGTCGTTAAGGCATAACCGACGTTCTTTTCTTCAGTTGATTTGAAAGGAACCGTGACGTCAAACGAACCATCTGCTGCGAGGATTGCCCGATTTTGCGGGTCACTCGGATTCGGCGTGGCAAAAATCTGCAAGTCGGTATGCGAAGGATCTTTAATTTTTCCTCTGATGTGAAGCAGTTGATGCTCGGCATCGTAGCAATGACTGGCTTTGTCGACACCTACTAAAGTCAAGCTGTTGTCGTTCAGATCGGTAAACATCAAACCGCTTGTTGGCATGGCGCTTAGCAAGTTGTCCGAGAATTTCCGCCCCGGCAATGGTTCGGCACTGCTTAATCGCGTTGCAGCGTTTTTGGCCGTTGCTTCGTCATCAAAGCTTTCAGTTTTGGTGTTGTCATTGCTATAAGCGCCAGCGTCAGGATCGTGGAAAACCAACAGCGAAGGAATAGCCGGTGATTTGATGAAGGTTCCGAATTGTGGCTCATAAAGCGCATAAACGTCTAGGTTGGCATAGAAGTAGGGGTTTTCAACATCGAAAGTAGCGATGCCGGTGGTTTGGTCGCTTCTTTCAACATAGACATTGCCGGTGACACTATCTTTTAAAACGACAAGATAATCACCATCTTTAGGCACCATCACTTGAACCGTGTACTTGTCATCTTTGGTTCTGATTTCATAATTGCCATCCATTCTGAGTCCGTTACCATGAACAATCGGAATTGACCAGCGAACTTGTGGCGTCGGCGTGGTGTCCACTTCTGGCAGATACTCGCCGGCAACTGCTTGAATCGTCTGACGGCTGCTGTTGCCGGCCAAATCGGTGATTGTCAGCGTCAGTTTGCCATCGCCTGCTTCCAGCGCGTCAAGTTGATCGTCGCTTAGCTGATAGGTCACGGTACCGGTGTTTTTAGTTCCATCATTGCCAAGAGGGACTTCATAGGTTCGCAATCCGATGGCCAATACTGCGGCGCTATATTGGGTGAAGCCGACACCTTGATCTTCGTAATTGAAGGTGATGTCGCCATTGTCATAAGTGAAGTCCGTGATCGTCGGTTTGACGGTATCAATCGCAACTGGGAGATTAATACCTTGCCGATTTCTTATTCCAGCAGTGTAGGTGGTGCCAACAAACTGGTAAACATAGCGACCATCTTCGGCAGTCACCAACTTGCCTGTTGCTCGATCATAAACTTTACCGTCCCATTTGAAACCATCAGGATGGCGCCGCATGCTATCAGACAAGGTCAAATCCATATTATAGTTAGTATCTTGCACGTAATGTGACTTAGCGGTGTCATTTTCAAGATCAATGACCCGGACAAGATGACCGTCTGTGTCTAGAATTTGGGCGGCGACCTGTTGAAGATTTTGTTTAACAAAAATGCGCGGGATGACGGCATCTGAAACCCCATCGTTATTGGGAGAAAATGCCACTTTATTATCTTTTGCAGAGGCGGCAACGGTTTCCCAATTAACGTGATAACTACCGCTGTTAACAATGTCGCTTAAGGTGAGCGGATCGGCAATGCCCAGTGGGTAATTATTTTCATCAAGTAAATAGCTGCCTGTAAAAGTACTTCGACCTTCATTAGCAGCATTATCAAAGACGACTTCTGCATTGGTTGAGCCATAAAAACCCATGTAAGGCATGGAAATGGATTGACTGTCGTCCGCAGCTTTGAAGGAGATGAAGCCTTCAATGACTTGATGCAGCCGGACAGTTTGATCTAGGGTCAACGTGAAGGCCACGGTTTGTGACGCGCCTGCTTTCAAAGTGAAAGTTGGCGTTGCGGTTGTTAGCGTCGCACCTGGCAAGGCAACAGCATAAATGCCATTAGTGTGGGCGGTGTCAAAGGTTTGCGTGAGGGGATGGCCGGGCACAACCGTATAAGTTTGATCGGTTGTGCCGTGGTTGGTCAACGTGATAGTAAACGTTGGTGCTGCCTCGAATTGTTGCAAGGAAACGGAACCGGTTTGATCAGTACCTTCTGCCGTCACCGTTAAACCGCTGGCTTTGGCGACATCAATTTGACCAGCCCCTTGACGTCGTGGTGAGACAAAGTTGCCTGGATAATCATGATCCATCATAGGGGTAGCAGCATTCATGAGCGCTAATTTGACAGCTTTGACGAGTTCAACACCAGTTAGCTTAGTTGTTTGCTTGAGACGCTGCATAACGAGTAAGCCAGCACCTGCTGCATAAGCACTGGCAGCCGCGGTGCCGCTCTTGGTCGCTAGCGTGTTGTTTTTGCCAATCGAGACGGATTTTTCACCAGGTGTCGTGAGATCTGGTTTCAGTTTATAGTCAGTAGTGGGTCCCCAAGACGAGTTATACGCCATGGCGGATTTAGTACCCAGCGCTGAATTTTCCGAAGCAACTGCGAGGGCACTAAGGCCGCCACCTGTCAGCGAAAGCGTGCTATCATTTGTCGTGATATAACCAGCCGTAGTGCCGCCGGGGACGGAGGTACCGTGAATCGCCATGGCATTACCGTTGTTACTTGTAGTTTTGATGACAAGGACGCCATGATCGGTAGCAAATTGAATCGCCGCTTGATCTTCAGCAGTGGGATCTTCAACGTCGACAGTCTTGACCAGCGATAGATAAATCACATCTGCACCTAGCGCGACCGCGTCATACACCGCACGGGCAACGTTATTTGTGGTCAGTGATTTTGTTTGGCCTAAAACCTTCATGCTTAGGATCTGTGCTTCCGGCGCGACCCCAAGGATATAGCGGCCATCTGGTCTTTCTTGTCCATTCCCGGCGATAATGCCGGCTACTTGTTCACCTTGAATATGATTATCTAAATGCAGATTAGTATTGCTATTGGTGGTGTAGTCATAGAAAAAAGGCAGCTTGTCATTGAGATAGGTACCATAGCCGTGACTAGCAGCAAAGTCGGCAATGGTTTCTTTTGAAATCTTGGCCGTCGTGTTGTCGCTTAGTCGCAACATATCATGCGGTTCAACGGCGCTATCAATGACGGCGGCAACCATGCCTTGTCCTTTAATATTTTCATCCCAAAGCGGTTGCACATTCCCTTTGGTTAAAACGGCCTGATTAATCGGTGGTTTGGCTGGCGCAGGTGTTGGCTTTGTTTGGACCGCAGATCGCGGAGCAACGGTTGGCGCCATGACTGGTGACGCTGGTGTTTCAACAGACACAGTAACTTTAACTTTATCGGTTGCAACAGGTGCAGTTTTTGGCGTAGGGGTTGGTGTTGCTGATACGATCGATGCGGCATGGCTGTCAGACGCTGCCTTCGAATGGTCAGCCGGTTTTGCTGAAGGCGCTTCGACTTGATTGGCCGCTGATGTTGGCTGAGTTTCAATTGCGAGGACCGCTGGCTTGTCAACGCTGGGCTGGGGGTTATCAGTGGGAGTCGGTGATGCGGTAACGGGCTGTTTGTCTTTGAGTTCGGTATGCGGTTTGGCAAGCGTCGTCGCGCTGGCAGTCGGTGATGCTTCATCAGCAAAAACGGTTTGCGTTGGCTGAAACATCAGAATACCAGCTCCGCCTAAAACAGCAATGGCACTATAAACCCAATGCCGTCCCGCCTTATACATCTTATAGCGACGTTTTTCCTGTGAAAAGGGATTCAATTTGTACACGTTATTTCCTCCGGTAGTCATTAAAACAAAATCTTGAAAAGTGAGTTGTAGCAGCTCTAGAGAAGCGAGTGTCTTGCTCATTTTCTCTCATGCCTGTAATTTATCCTGAGATAAAACTAATGTCAACCATTAGAAAAATAAAATAAATTGGTTTTAGTATGTTAGCTAGTTGTTAAAATAAACAATTCGCATTATATTAATTGACTTTTAATCGACAATTGAATTTCTAAATAACTGAGGATCTTAAAGGTTATTTAGCAGCATTTAAAAATTGAATTATCGTTAATATCTGCGGACACGATCAGTTGAGAAACGGCCTGACACGCAAGTTCAATAACCGTATTTTCACGCATGTAATTTTTTTAAGTTGCTGAGCCGATTTTTGGCGAAAAGAAATAAGTCTGTCGATTTCAACCAACACCGTGAGCTTTTCGATACTTGGCAACCCCGTAACCGTCTGGCTTGGCGTATAATGAGCGTAATCTTACAATTCGAGGAGGAAATTATGACTGAAGCAACGCATTTTTATCAGGCATTTCAACCGGCACATTATGAGCTTTACTTGGCTATTAACCGGGCAAACAAAACGATTACCGGGAAAACAACGATTACTGGTGAGGCGAAGCAAACCGCGATCGCCCTTCATCAAAAGTATCTGAAGGTGAGTGCCCTTCAAGCCGATGGTCAGGATGTACCGTTTACGATTGATGATCCTGCAGAAGCGATTCGCATCACTTTGCCCCAATCCGGAAAGGTGACGCTGACGATTGACTACACGGCACCATTGACGGATACCATGATGGGGATCTATCCGTCTTATTACGAAGTTGATGGAGTCAAAAAGCAGATTATTGGGACACAATTTGAGACAACCGCTGCCCGTCAGGCTTTTCCAAGCGTTGATGAACCTGAGGCCAAGGCGACATTTGATTTGGCTATCAAATTCGACGAACAGCCGGGTGAGACGATCATCAGCAATATGCCGGAAATTCGCGAAGAAAATGGTGTGCATTACTTTGACACCACCGTGCGGATGTCGACTTATCTGATCGCGTTTGCTTTTGGCGATCTGCAAAATAAACAAACCACGACTAAGAGCGGTGTGAAGATTGGCGTTTTTGCTACCAAGGCCCACAAACCAAACGAGTTAGACTTTGCTTTGGACATTGCCAAGCGGTCGATTGAATTCTATGAAGACTTCTATCAAACCCCATACCCATTGCCGCATTCTTGGCAGTTGGCACTACCGGACTTTTCGGCTGGCGCGATGGAAAACTGGGGATTGGTCACCTATCGTGAAGCGTTGCTGACGATTGATCCGGACAATACCTCCCTCGAAACCAAGCAACGCGTGGCAACGGTGATTGCGCACGAATTAGCCCATCAATGGTTTGGCGATTTGGTAACCATGAAGTGGTGGGATGATCTGTGGTTGAATGAAAGTTTCGCCAACATGATGGAATATGTCGCAGTGGATGCCTTGCAGCCTGATTGGCATATCTGGGAAGCTTTCCAAACCCTTGAAGCACCAATGGCCTTGCAACGTGATGCAACAGATGGCGTGCAATCGGTTCACGTGCAGGTGGAAGATCCCGCCGAAATCGATTCCTTGTTTGACAGCGCCATTGTTTATGCAAAAGGTGCGCGGATGCTTGTCATGGTGCGAGCACTGATTGGCGACGATGCGCTTCGGGCTGGCTTAAAAGCTTACTTTGAAGCTCACAAGTTTGGCAATGCAGCCGGCGCTGATTTATGGACGGCATTAGGTAAGGCGTCGCATCTGGACGTTGGCAAAATTATGCAGTCATGGTTGGAGCAACCGGGCTATCCAGTTGTCACTGCAGCTGTGGTGGACGGCAAGCTGACCTTGTCGCAACAGCAATTCTTCATTGGTGCTGGCAAAGATGTCGGCCGCCAGTGGCAGATCCCGCTGAATAGCAACTATGCTGTGGCACCCCAAATCTTTGCCGAGAAAAAGGTTACGCTTGGCGACTATGCGCAATTACGCAAGGAAAATGGCAAACCATTCCGCGTCAATGTTGGCAACAACTCGCATTTCATTGTTCAGTACGATGAACAATTGATGACCGATATTCTAGCCAATGTGGATCAGCTGAATGCGATTGACCAGCGGCAGATTATCCAAGACCTGCGGCTGCTAGCTGAGGGTCGTAAGAATTCATACGGCAATATTGTGCCATTGCTGCCGCGGTTTGCTGCGAGCCACAGCGCGATTGTCATGGATGCTTTGTTCCGCGTAGTTGGCGACTTGAAGAAGTTTGTAGCCCCTGATTCAGACGCTGAAAAGCAGTTACAGGCATTCTTTGACAAGCTCAGTGCTGGTCAGCTTGATCGCCTTGGATGGACGCCGAAAGCTGATGAAAACATTGATGATCAGTTGACCCGTCCATACATCCTGAGCATGGCGTTATATGCTAAGAATCCAGACGCGATTGCACAAGGACATGAGTTGTTTACAGCTAATCAAGCACAATTGGTTGCTTTGCCAGCTGACATCCGGATGTTCGTTTTGGAAAATGAAGTGAAGCATTTTGGCAATGCAGACTTATTTGATCAGCTGCTGAAAGCCTACACGCAAACGACAGATTCCAGTTATAAAGCTGATATTCTGGCTGCGTTGACCAGTACAACTGATCCAACGCAAATTGCCAAATTGGTTGATAAGTTTGAGGATGCTGACACGATCAAGCCACAGGATCTACGGTCATGGTTCCGCGGGGTTCTGAATAACCATGCTGGCGAGCAAGCTGCTTGGGATTGGCTCCGTAATGAGTGGCAGTGGCTTGAAAAAACCGTTGGCGGCGATATGGAATTCACGACCTACATCACGGTGATCGCCGGCGTTTTCCGCACACCGGAACGATTGACGGAGTTCAAGGCCTTCTTTGAACCAAAGCTGCAAACACCGGGTCTGACGCGGGAGATCACTATGGACACCAGTGTGATTGCCAGTCGCGTCAGCCTGATTCAATCTGAGCAACAGGCTGTTCAGGCTGCTGTGGCAGAAGCTGTTAAGTAAAAAGTTTTAATTCAATATTTGCAAACCGTCACTTTGAAAATAGGTGGCGGTTTTTCTATGCGATACGTTGGAAACAGCATTTACAGTCATCAAATAAGGCCGAATAACTATCCGTCTTGTGCAGTATTGCGAAAAATACCATCAGTTGTTTGCCTTTTCTGTTTCATGAATAACTTAATGAGATATGAAGACATCAGTGCCAAGGCGGAGCAACCATAGGCCAGAGGGGGCTCAGCCGTGTAAACAACACAGTGACGGTTTCGTCGCTGATGTTTTTGGGCTCGAAGCGCCGTCACCGCTCTAGCTACGCGTCGCCAGCCCCATCTGACCGGAGATTGCGGAGTTTGGCACGGCATGGCGTCTTTAGCCAATTGATTTTCCTGCGATTGTTGGCCACGAAGATAAAGCCCAACGCTCATTTCACATTTTTCATAGCTTATAATGGTTAATTCACAACGTTAATTTAAGAAAAATCTAATCCTCATCTATACAATTTCACGGGAAAGAAAACGGGTTAAACCGGTACACTGAAAAATGAGTCGCTGTTGATTGATGGACAGGCGGCTGTTTGGAGGGATTTTTAGTGGCAGATACAAAGAAACAACTGCGCTGGTATAACGTGGCGTTAATTGCATTCGTCTCAGTTTGGGGCTTAGGCAATGTGTTCAACAACTACGCTCAGCAAGGCCTTTCCGTCGTAACAAGCTGGATTTTGATCATGGCGATTTACTTTGTGCCATATGCTTTGATTGTTGGTCAACTCGGCTCCACCTTTAAGGATCAAGCCGGTGGGGTTAGCTCGTGGATCAAAGAAACCGGTACGGTCAGGTTGGCCTATTATGCTGCTTGGACCTATTGGGTTGTTCATATTCCATACTTAGCTCAAAAGCCGCAAGCCATTCTGATTGCGTTGAGCTGGTTGTTTAAAGGCAACGGCAATTTCGTGAATACCGTCTCTTCAATGACCGTATCCTTAATTTGTTTAGCACTCTTCTTGCTATTTTTATGGCTGTCATCACGTGGGTTAACCACTTTGAATCGCATTGGCAGTATGGCCGGTACGGCGATGTTCTTGATGTCGATTTTGTTTATCATTTTGGCTGTCACTGCACCGCTCATGGTCAAAGGCGTGCATGTGGCCACACCGGATATGGGCGATATTCACACCTACTTGCCGAAGTTTGATCTGAATTACTTCACCACTATTTCGATGCTGGTTTTTGCGGTTGGCGGCGCGGAAAAAATTTCTCCGTACGTCAATAACACGAAACATGCGGCCAAGGAATTTCCAACGGGGATGCTAGTGCTTGCCGGGATGGTTGCCTTTTGTGCCTTGCTCGGGTCATTTGGCATGGGCATGTTGTTTAACAGCAACCAGATTCCCACCGATTTGATGGCCAATGGACCGTATACCGCCTTCGCGATGCTGGGCAGTTATTATCATGTTGGCAATATTTTCGTCATTCTCTATGCCATCGCCAACGCGCTCGCTTCCATTTCAGCCTTAGCTTTTTCGATTGACGCGCCGCTGAAAATGCTGCTAAGTGATGCTGATCCGCATTTTATTCCAAAGAAGCTGAGTCATCTGAATAAAAAAGGCACGCCGATCAATGGTTACTGGCTGACAGGGATTCTAGTCAGCTTGCTGATTATTGTGCCAGCGCTTGGTATTGGCAATATGAACGAGCTGTATAAGTGGTTGTTAAATCTGAACTCAGTCGTGATGCCGTTACGCTACTTGTGGGTTTTCCTTGCCTATTATTTGCTTAATAAGCATTTGGAAAAATTCCAAGCAGAGTACATGTTTGTTAAAAACAAACACGTGGGCATGATTATAGGCGGATGGTGTTTTCTTTTTACCGCCTTGGCCTGCTTGTTGGGAATGTTGCCGAAAATCAATTATCTCAACGATCCAGGGACTTGGTGGTTCCAGATGGGCTTAAACATCATTACGCCAGTTATTTTCCTGGCATTGGGACTTATTTTGCCGTTCATTGCGCGACGGGATGAAGCTCGGTTACTTTAGTAAATAAAAATTGATCATAGTAAAAAAAGTCTGTGTTGGCATGCCGAAGATTCGGTTGTCAACACAGACTTTTTAGTTAACGCTTTTACATTGAAGTTGAATGCATCACTTAATTGCCGCTTTTTTCGCGCAGCATGTCACTGATGACGATCTGATTGACCGTGTTCCAAACCATGTGACCGACTGCTTCGGATAAGTGTTCCTCAACCGGTTGATCTTTAGCGGCGGGTACAATTTTCAGTGCCGGCATTGCCCACAAATGGGCACCTGCCCAAACGCCCAGGCCCCACATACTGCCATAGCCAAGTTTAAAAAGCGGTACGTAATGGCCGGCAACAGCATAAAGCGCACCGAGGCTTGATGAGAAGCCGAAGTGTATGAGGAGGCTGACCCAGGGAATCTGATGGTCTGAATAAGTGTAAGTTGCATGGGTTTGTGCTGCGGTGAGACCGTGTTGTTGCAGGAATGTTTGCGGCGGATTGGTTGCGTCACGTTCAGGTGTCCGCGGCGGCAAAATATTTTCCCAGCCTAATTTGACAAGTCCTGATACTAAACCGGCAACGGCGCCAACCGCGGCAAGCTTCATGACAGATGTTTTTGTTTGTGTACGCATGCAATGACCTCCTTGAAAATGTCTTGAACACTTCCATTTTAGAACAGCGACAGCCATTTAGCATGGTCTGATCTTGTTAGTTTTGGCTTTCCGCTAAAATGGCGCGAACTTGATTAGTGCACCGCAGCCTTTAACGATTAATAGCGCCAGACTATTGACCTGATGCGTCAGGCACACTTTACTGGCGAATGTCCGCATGATGGGCATGAACAAAGTCAATGAAGTCTTTGGCGGCTGGGGATTGGTAGTGATCTTTTAAAGTTGCCATATAAAAAATACGCTGCCAAGTTGGAAAACTAAGCGGAATGATTTTAACGGGTAGCGTTTTAAGAAGTGGCATATTGGGGACAACGGCGATGCCGAAGCCGTTTGCAACGAGACCCGCGACGGCTTCATCCTCTTCAATGGCGTACACACTGTGTGGTTGGCCGCCGCATTCGGCAAAAAGCTGGCGGATGATGGGCGCGAGGCCGCTTCTTTTGGAGAAGGTGACTTGATCGAAAGCCAGGGTTTCACTAAGTTCAATCTGGTTGCGGGTAGCCAAGGGATGATCAGTCGGAGTGATCACGACGAGTGCCTGAGAAGCAATTGGAAAATAGGCAATATCTTCTTGCTCGTCAACTTTTGAGCAAAAGCAAATATCATAATGTTTAGCACGTAAACCTTGAATAATTTGTGGTGATAGCCCGTTTTCGTTCGTGAATTCAAAACGGACATCTTGTTGGCTGTTTTGTAAGAATTCGCGTACCATGCCAGGGACCCAGCGTGTGCTGAGGGTACGTAAGGCGGCCAGTTTAATCACCGTTTGCTCGTTGTTTTGGTGTTGCAACTGTTCAATGCCGCTATCGAGGATGGTTAGCGAGTGATCCACAATGCGACTGAACTCGCGGCCTTCCGAAGTTAAAACAACGTTGCGTCCTTGTCGAACAAACAAGGCAAGACCCAGTTCGGCTTCAAGACCATGAATGGCATTGCTCAGGCTGGGCTGGGTGATGTTTAACTGGCGGGCAGCACGGGTATAGTTCTGTGATTTGGCTAATGTAACAAAATATCGCAGATGAAAAAGGTTCATTTTGGTCCTCCTATGAAGGCTTAACCGGAACGATAGCCTCCAGCTATAAGCACCCTCATTATAATGAATTAGAAGTCGCTTGTGCAACCGTATACAATTCAATTTGTAAACAAGATTGAAAAATTAATCACAAATCATTTTGGGAGGCACTATCATGACACTTACTCATCCAATTACCGTTAGTTCATGGACATTAGGCGACCAATGCAAATTCGAAGATCGCGTTAAAGCAGCCGCAAAAGCTGGGTACGATGGCATCGGCTTACGCGCCGAAACCTACGTCGATGCGCTGAATGAAGGCTTAACTGATCAAGGGATTCTCGACATTCTTGATCAGTATCATATCAAGTGCACCGAGGTTGAATACATCGTGCAATGGTGTGAAGAACCGAGGACATACGAGCAAAAATATAAGGAGCAAACCTGTTTCCATATGTGTCACTTGTTTGGCGTTGAACATATCAACACCGGTTTGATGGAAAGCTATCCAGTTGACTTCACGGCCAAGAAGTTGCAGGAACTGGCACATCGCGCAGCTTTGGCTGGTAATCTCATCATTGCCCTGGAACCGATGCCATATAGCGGCATGCCAGATTTGAAGAAGACTTGGGCGATTCTCCAAGGCGCCGGTGCTCCGAATGTGATGATGTTGTTAGACATGTGGCACTGGGTTCGAGCAGACCAGCCGTTCGACTTGCTGACGAAGGAACAAGCTAAGCGCGTTATCTCAATTCAACTTGATGATGCTTACAAGCGGCCATATGCAAAGTCCATTTTGCGTGACGAGTCGATGCACGATCGCTTAGCACCGGGAACTGGGTTTGAAGATCGGACTGAAAAGTTTATCAAGATGATTAAAGAGGCTGGCGTGGATCCAAAAGTGATTGGTGTTGAAGTCATTTCTGATCACTACATGGCCAAAGGGATTGACTGGGTTGCCAAATATACTTACGACACCACGGTGAAAACCTTGCAGGCGGCATGGCCGGAAATTTTGAAGGAAACTGTTGCGACACACTAAAAGGAGCGTAATTTTTATGGCTGATTGGTTAGGTTTGAAAGACAAAGTTGTCGTTGTCACTGGTGCTGTTGGCGGTATGGGAACTCATTTTTGCGAAGCCTTTGCAGAGCATGGGGCGAAGCTTGTCTTGGTTGATATTAAGAAAGATGCGATTCAGACAGCAGCTAAAAAATTAGCTGATCAATATGGCGTTCAAACATTAGCAGTGGCAACTGACACCACAGATGAAGATGAAGTCGATGCTGCGGTGCAAGCGGTTGTGGGTGAGTTTGGCAAAGTGGATATTCTCGTGAACACGGCCGCTATCTTGCGCTTTTCACCGTTTGAGGACTTGCGTTTGGATGAGTGGAAGACGGCTGTGAATATTAATTTGACTGGTTATTTCTTGATGTCACAACGATTTGGTCGGCAAATGATTGCCCAACATCATGGGACGATGGTGCATATTTCAACGGTTGCGGCTGATTTCCCAGAGACATACAGCGGGGCGTACAGCACAACCAAAGCTGCGGTCAATATGTTATCGAAGCAAATGGCCGCTGAATGGGGACAGTTTGGGATTCGCAGCAACTGTGTCATGCCATGTTTGGTGAAGACCCCGATGTCTGCTGATTTTTACAAGGATCCTAACGTGTTGGACGGCCGTGAGCACTTAGTTGCCAGTCGTCGGATTGGCAACTTGGATGACATCGCCAATGCTGTCCTTTACTTGAGCAGTGACCGTTCCGATTACACAAACGGTGATGAGCTGCGAGTTGATGGCGGGCTGGGCATCATGATGCAAGATATGATTCCGAAGCCGGGTGGTCGGCGTGAATACGCAATTAAAGCGCACCAAGCTGCCAAGTAATTTGCAATATTGATAGAAGCAACTTGATCGCACCTTGGGTCAGGTTCTTCTTTTCAAAATGCTCGTGAAAATATGAACTTAATGGAGGCACTGAACATGGAGACGTGGATTTCTGGAACGACTGGTTTGTTGTGTTTGCTGGGCAGTCCGGTTGGTCATTCTGGCTCGCCAGCAATGTATAACTTCAGTTTTCAAAAACAAAAAATTGATGCAGCTTATGTGGCGTTTGACGTGACCAAGGAGCAGATGCCAGAAGCACTGAATGCCATGCGCCTTTTCAAAATGCGCGGCGGCAACGTCACGATGCCGTGTAAAAATGTAGCAGCAACTTTGATGGACGAGTTATCGCCAGCTGCCAAGATCATTGGTGCGGTGAATGTCGTTGTGAATGATGATGGCAAATTGATCGGTCACATCACGGATGGCATCGGATTTGTTCGGAATTTGCAGGAACACGGGATTGATATCAAAGGCAAGCATTTGGTGGTATTAGGTGCTGGTGGCGCCGCGACTGCCATTCAAGTCCAAGCGGCGCTAGATGGTGCAAAACAGATTACCATCTTTAATCGGCAGGATGAATTCTATTCACGTGCTGAATCGACCGCCAAAAAGTTGGCCGAGGCAGCACCTGCTGTCAAAGTAGATGTGGTTCAGTTGGAAAATACTGACAGGCTCAAAGCAGCGATTGCGGACGCCGATATTCTTGTCAACGCAACTACTGTCGGCATGAAACCAGACGATGGGGTTTCCCTTGTTGATCCGAGTTTCCTACGCGCAGATTTGGTGGTGGCTGACACGGTATACAATCCTTTGAAGACAAAGTTGATTGAAGATGCTGAAAAAGTTGGCGCAAAAACAGCACCGGGTAAAGGCATGCTACTTTGGCAAGGAGCAGCCGGATATCAATTGTGGACTGGTCAGAACATGCCGGTGAAGGCATATCAGGCATTTGAAGAAGAGCGTGAACCAGACCGGTTAGAAACCGGAGTGTAAGCGGGCCTGAACGTGATGGCCGGGTTTTGGGCATTGCGTTCAGGGTCCTTACACGCAGGTTTCTGGTCTGGAGAACGCGTTTAAAAAAGAGCGTGAACCAGACCGGTCTCTGGTGTAGGGAACACGTTTAAAAACGGAGGCAACTTGAACGATGAAAACCAAACGTAATCATTTTTTGCCGGGTGCACTGGCACTGTATTTTTCCTATGCGATGCTGGGGATTGCATCTTCCATTCTAAGTCAGTATAAGGCGCAGTTTGCTTCGAATTGGGGTGCGCAACAACTGAGCAATGGCACCGTTGACGTCAGCATGGTCGTGTCAGTGATTGCGGCGTTCGGGTTAGGTCGCTTGATTGCCTATCCGTTTGCCGGGCCAGTGTCGGATCATTTTGGCCGGAAGGTTTCTGGGACGATTGGGATCGGGTTGTATGTGATCTTCTTCATCGGCATCATCACGGTCAATAGTTTCTGGGCGGCTTATCTCATCGGTATTCTTAATGGGATGGCGAACTCATTTTTGGACACCTGTGTTTCCCCGAGTCTCATGGAAATGTTTCCGGAATCGGCGTCGATTGCCAATCTTCTGACAAAATTCGCTGTGGTCACCGCGCAGTTTATCTTGCCGTTCTTCATTGGCGGCGTTGCGGCGGCTGGCCTGTCATTTCGGACGATCTTCATCATCTGCGGCGTGGCGCTGGCTGCGGATGCCATTGCCATTATCGTTTTCCCATTTCCTAAGCGGGAAAAACCAGAGCTGAATGCAGCTGGCACGCCTGAAAAAATGCATTTTTCAATTGGGTCTGTGGCGGCTATTTTAATTGGTTTCACCAGTTCGACCACCTTCATGGTTTGGTTGAATTGCAACCAGGAACTAGGGGCGGCTTACGGGGTTAAAAATCCAGCAACGCTGCAATCGTTATACGCCGTTGGTGCTGGGATTGCGGTGTTGCTGACGGCTCGTCTGATCAAAGCCGGTTTAAAAGAAAGCACCGTTTTGATCCTGTATCCGACGATTGCGGTGGTCATGTTAGCCTTGTGCTACTTTGTGCAGACGCCGGTCATTCTTTACATTGGTAGTTTTGTGATTGGTTATGCCGCGGCTGGCGGTGTGTTGCAACTTGCCACCTCAACGACTATCAGTTTCTTCCCCAGTCATAAAGGCACAGCGACTTCGCTGGTCATGATTGCTTCAAGTATTGCGAACTATGCGGTGTTATCCGCCGCTGCCGGGTTGACCAAGGCCTTTGGCGATGCGGCACCACGGATGATCATTCTTTTGAATATTGTCATCACGATTGTCGGCATCGGTTTAGCACTGGTCGTGAAGACGCAGGAAAAGCACATCCTAGCAGTTTCACAAGTCCATTAGCAAAAAGGAGTTCGGAACATGTCATTAAAAGATGAAATTGACGGTCACACCGTTTTAGCTGGCTTACTGGCTCATCCTGCTGGCCACTCGATGTCGCCAGCAATGTACAACGCAACATTTGAGAAACTTGGGTTAAATGATGCCTACCTGTCCTTCGATGTTGATGCACCTGAATTGGCACACGCCTTGCAAGCCATGCGCAGCCTGCATTTTCTGGGTGGTAATTTGTCGATGCCGAATAAGCAAAAGGCCATACCGTTGTTGGACAAACTATCGCCGGCCGCAAAATTGATCGGTGCCGTGAATACCATTGTCAATGACCACGGGGTGCTGACCGGCCATATCACCGATGGCACAGGCTTCATGCAAGCACTGAGCAACGATGGCTTGGATATTCGCGGCGATAAAATGACACTGGCAGGAGCTGGCGGTGCGGGGACAGCGATTGCGATTCAAGCAGCTTTGGACGGTGTTCGGGAAATCAACATTTTTAATCGTCGTGATGCTTCGTGGCAAAATGCCGAACGTAATGTGGCCATCATTAATGACCAAACACAAGGCCATGCGACATTGTTTGCACTCGATGATCAACCGGCGTTAAAGGCTAGCATTTTGGATTCAGTTATCTATGTTGATGCGACACCCGCGGGGATGAAGCCGCTAGAAACTATTAGTAATGTGCCTGATAGCGATTGGTTTACGCCAGAGACGATCGTGTTTGATACGGTCTATGCACCGCGCGAAACCAAGCTTATGCAGCTCGCTAAAGAAGCCGGTGTGAACCACGTGTATAACGGCATTAACATGCTGATCAATCAAGGCGCCGCCGCCTTCCATCTGTGGACAGGCCTACAAATGCCAGTTGATTATATTCGCGAGACGGTGTTTGGTGAACCGGCGGCAGTCGCGCACTCGTAAACAAGAAGACGAATTCAAGCAGTCAGCCACGCGCTTAAAATCGTCATTTCGACAAATCAAAAAAGAAGATAATCTTGTAAAAAAGCCCTGATGCCAGTGGCACACTGACATCGGGGCTTTTTGCATTCCGTGGCCATGTGCCAGCGTTTTCTAAGCTGACTGAGTGGGCATGCGGTCACCTGCTAATTGAATAAAAAGTATTCGCGAATATATCAACGTCAAAGGTTGTTATTGGCCTTACATTTAGTTAGTATATAAGTACTGAAAGGGAGGATACTATGAAATACCTCATTGAATTCAAACGATGTTGGCACCAGTCGAACGGTCAGGGTATCCACCTGATGTGTCCGGGCAAATGACCACATGTGGGGTTTCTTACCCACGGTCACGCGCAAAGTTTCTTTTAAGGTTAATTAGTCATTATGAGGGAATAGGAGGTGAACCTTGGAAAAATCGCCACTCAAGATCGGTATTTTGAACGTCATGCATGATAAGGCTGACACCAAAACTCGGCTACAGCATGTTTTGACGCACACTGACATACCGGTCGATTTGCATTTTTACTACCCCATGACCCATTACGCCGGACGGACGGTGCCGGAAGCGGTCAGTTCAATCCTCGATCCGCTGGACATTCATGAGGTGGCGACGATGGATGGGTTCATCATCACCGGTTCGCCGATTGAAACCTTGGAATTTGATCAAGTGCATTATATCGCCGAAGTTCGAACCTTGTTGAAAACGTTAAGTCAGCATGTCCCTAATCAGCTCTATCTTTGCTGGGGTGGGATGGTTGCATTGAATTACTTTTTTGGCATCAGCAAGTTAATCTTGCCGCATAAACTTTTTGGCGTTTATCCGCAAACCATTCTTGAGCCGCACCCGCTTTTAAAAGGACTCAAAAATGACTTCAAGTCGCCGCATGCACGCTATGCCGAAATGGATGTCCGCGGTATTCATGCCGATCCGCGGCTCACGATTAACGCGACAACGACGAAGGGCAAACTCTTCATGGTGACCGAACCGACTGATACGCAAACTTTCGTCTTTTCACACATCGAATACGATCGGTGGGGATTGGATTCAGAATACAAGCGTGAAGTCGCTGCTCATCCAGAGATCGACTATGTTCGCGCTAAACATTATTATCATCACAAAAATGATTACGATCATCCCAAGTTCAATTGGAAGAAAACGCAACGAACGATTTTTGACAATTGGATTCAACATGTTGCGGATCATCGCAATGACAATCATTAGGAAAATCAATCAACTAATATGGAGGCTTTTAATATGGTGACAGCAGCAGATAATATTACCGCTTTGATTGGCAACACCCCTTTGCTTAAGCTAAATCGTGTCGTCCCAGAAGATGCAGCAGATGTTTATGTGAAGCTTGAATTCTTTAATCCCGGCGGTTCTGTCAAAGACCGAATTGCCTTGGCCATGATTGAAGATGCCGAATACAAGGGCGTTTTGAAGCCAGGCGGCACCATTGTTGAACCAACATCTGGCAACACTGGCATCGGCTTGGCTTTGGTCGCCGCGGCTAAAGGCTACCACCTGATCATCACGATGCCAGAAACGATGAGTGTTGAACGTCGTGCGTTAATGCGGGGCTATGGCGCCGAATTGATTCTGACACCAGGGGCGGATGGCATGCCGGGTGCGATTAAAAAAGCTCAGGCACTCAGCAAGGAAAATGGTTACTTCTTGCCGATGCAGTTCCAAAATCCGGCTAATCCGGATGTGCACGAGCGCACCACCGGTCAAGAAATCATCCGTTCTTTTGATGGCGGCACCCCAGACGCCTTCGTTGCTGGCGTCGGCACAGGCGGCACGTTGACCGGGGTTGGCCGGGCGTTGCGGAAAATCAACCCGCAAGTGCAAATTTATGCACTTGAAGCAGCTGAGTCACCAATGCTCAAAGAAGGGCACGGCGGCAAGCATAAGATCCAAGGTATCTCCGCTGGCTTCATCCCAGACGTTTTGGATACCAACCTATACCAAGACATTATTGAAGTCACCAGCGACCAAGCCATCGACATGGCTCGTCACGTTAGCCATGAAGAAGGCTTCTTGCCAGGTATCTCTGCCGGCGCCAATATTTTCGGTGCCATTGAAATTGCTAAGAAACTTGGCAAAGGCAAGAGTGTGGTAACAGTCGCGCCGGATAATGGTGAACGGTACTTGTCAACGGACTTGTTTAAGTTCGAAGATTAAAGGTACAATTTTGCAGCTGGCATTGATGAAATAGAACATGAAATGAAAGTGGCTCGGTATCTGACAAAGGTCAGCTATCGGGCCACTTTTATATGGATAAAAATTATATGGACCATTTGATAAACTAATTAAATGCAAGTATGCATCAACTGATGATCATGGGCATCAGTCCGTCATTCTTTCTTTCTTTACTTTAGTCATGATGATCAAGATGAGTTCCTTTGAAAATGACGGCTTGAATTTTTGGCTCTTTCTGCAACAGTCGCCATGTATAGACCAGACTAGCTGTGGCTGACATGATCATGATGTTCCATGTGCTTGAGGAAAAGTTCTTCCATACGAAAAGATCTTTTTCAATCTCCTCACTAAGTTCCGATAAAACATCCACATGCCATCCTGATAGCAACGCAAACCCAAGACCATAAATAAAGATCACGATCCAGCCTACCAAATATTGCCATCCGTGGCGAATTTCAATGATAGGAAGGCCATTGACATCATGTTTTTGAGAAACGTGGATTTTTAGACCAGTTGTTTGAAACCAGCCCAGAATGGCACCAATCAAGATGGTTACCCCAAGTGCCAAAAAGGTAGGCCGCTTGTGAGAAACTAATAATATACCGGTCACTAAGGTATAAGCGGGTATGATAACTAATGTTAACCGTGAGATTCTTTCGAAACGAAAGACATGACGAGTGAAGAAAAACAATGCAGCAATGAGTAGTATTATTTGTGACATAGGGGGCCTCTTATTCAGGATTATAAAGGTAGAACTTAATTTTCAAAGTTTACTGCTTTGAAGATTTCGAAGCAATAGGACGATGCAAATTATTCGAGAATGGCTATAATGGGAATTATAAGTCTCCATGGTGCAACGGATAGCATAATGGTCCTCGAAACCACAGATCCGGGTTCGAATCCCGGTGGAGGCATTATTTAGCTTTCTTTAGGTTATTTTAGCTTTTTAAAAAGCTTATGTATCAGCATTTACAGCAATTTAGGTATCTTTAGAGTTACTTTGTTTTTATTTTTCGGGGGACAAAAAGGGGACAAACACAATCATAGCTGATCCATGAATAACACGGCCTTATGTGCTTCTTGTTTTCTCTGTGAGTCTAACAAATGACCATAGACTTTCATCGTAATAGTCACGTCTGAATGACCCAACCGCTTTGAAATATAATAGATGTCGACGCCTTTGCTGATCAAGTAGCTGACGTGGCTATGACGCAACCCGTGAAAGGTGATCTGCTTATCTTCAGGGATCCCAGCTTTGTTCTGAATGACGTGCAGGGCTTTGTTACATGCGCTGTCTGTAATCACGTTGTGACGTGGATCACGCATAATCATCTGGTCTTCGTCACGATATCCAGTACGAAGATAAGATGCTGCTTGTTCCTGATGGATCTTATTAAGAAGCTCAATGACGCTGGGCGATATCTCAATGTCGCGAACTGACGAATCAGTTTTAGTTGGTTTGAATCCTGTTCCATACAAATGATCCCAAGAACGCGTAACGTGAATGACGCAGAGCTTAGTATCGATGTCAGGCCAAGTTAAAGCCAACACTTCAGATATTCGCATGCCAGTCATCGAGCCAATATAAACAGCAAGCGCCCCGATATTGCGGTACGAAGCCCGTTCAATAGCAATTGCTTTAACCTTAGCGAAATCACGGCTGTCTAGCACCTTTACTTTCCCACTAGAGCGCACGCCTGATGTCTTCGTTCCAAAGGTAAAATCAGAAAATAGAATGCGTTCATTGATTGCCGCTTTTACCATCCCACGAACATAGCTGTTCATCTTGGTAACGATATCTTTCGAACGCTCACGTGGCCGCTTTCGTGTGGTTTTCTCCTTGCGATCTTTGCCAGCAGCAAAATCGTTAATAAATTTCTGCCATTCGATAGGTCGAATAGAATTAAGCTTTCGGCCATCAAATCGGCTCTTTAGGTGCTTTCTGAAAAGTTTGTAACGGTATACAGTGTTGATTGACTTGCCATTGATTCGGTATGCTTCAGCCCATTGATCCCAATAATCAAGTAACAGAACGTCTTGTTTTGATGGATCGCCACCACGTTTGAGGTCATCTTCTACAGCTTCCGCAGCATCTTGCGCAGATGATTTAAGCCGATACCCGCCGTGTGAAGCAACCAGCTGTTTACCGGCGGAGTCCGTATACTTAACCCGGTATTCCCAATATTTGCCGCGTTTCCTAAATGTTGCCATGCGAATTGCCTCCTTTTCTGGTAAAATCGAGTATACAAAGAGCCTTATGACTCCGAGTATTTGTTAGGCGTCTACCCGTTCACTTTGGTCGGTGGGGTAGGCGCTTTTTGCGCTATTTCCTGCCTGCTTTTTTCTTGTTAAGTGCCTCGTTTACGTTACTGAGCGGAATATCTTTGATGAATCGTTTTTCTCTAATTCTAGAAAAGGGGACAACGATCTTGTCGTTTAGTTCTGTTTTTTCTTTATCAGTGAAGACTTCGGTGTCTGAAATGTCTAGGAGAACTGAGTGCTCATATTTTTTGATCGGTTCTCCTTCAAAATTTTTCCAAGTTTTTTCGCCAAACTTATAAGAGATTACTGTAATTGGTTTCATAGGCTTTATCCCCTACAATCTGTGTGGCTTTTTGTGATATAATTAAGTGAATGAAATTCATGCAAAAAGAAATTAGGTGAGTATAAATCATGGAAATGCAACAACTAATCTTAGCGGGTATCCCTGGGTTCTTGACTTTCATATGGCTCGATAAGCTAGATGCTATTCATTTCGATTTGCCAGCAAGACAGGCAGATCGTACTATCGCTTTGATTCTGATATCTATGCTGAATGCTGCTGGTGGCCTCGCAATTTACCAGCAAATCTGGGGAACAGTTGGTCACAGCTTCTGGAGTGAATTTGGCCTTTTCGTAGTTACGCTGATTTTGTCTGTTCCATTAGCCTTCACTTACTATTTCTTAATTAAGCTAGGAAATTCATGCCTGATATGGATACAAGAACAATTTCACGTTGCCACCGTATTGCCAGGGTCGCCGCTAGTTGAGGCATTAAAAAATAAAGAATACAGTGAGGAAAAGCTTGTCATCATTTTCGACTTTAACGACAAGCTTATCTCTAGTGGTTACGCCAATCGCCTACCTGGAAGCGACGACCCAACTCAACAAATCGGGTTGATGACATATGGACAGGATTGGACCGTGAAATTGGCACAGAAAAAATATGATGAGTCTCCACAAAACAGTGAACAAATCATTGACTTCGACCGACAATTGAAAATTTATATTATCGGAATCAATCCTTATTCTTAGAAGATGCCGAATCCGGCATCTTTGGTTTGGGGGGAACAGGGTCTTTGTGAACTAATTTGATTGAACGATTTTGTACATTTCTGTCAAAAAAGAGGCCGGATTTTTTATCTGGCAAACTTTTAGCTTTATCTGAGTTGTCTTTTTGCAATTTCTTTTCCTCCACATAATCTAATTGCTCCTCGACCACAGCGGCCGGGGGTTTTTTGTATCCAGCCAACACTCAGTTAAACTGCTCGACATTTTGATCATCGTCTTGATCACTAGCGCAAGCGGTTGTTGCACCAGCCAACAAAACAATGAGTAAGATGGCAACTATCTTTTTTAGCATGATGACTCACATCCTTTACTTGGTATGTGGCACAAGCCCCACTCTCCGGCTTGCACGGAGACGCCGCTTGCGTTGGGGAAGGGACTAAATAAGACCGAACAGTATAATTATTATAATAATTGGTATTGTGCATCCTAAAGTCATCGCACAACCGAAGTCGCTAAAAAATTTCCCGGTTTTGTCAACTGATTGTGAAAACTTATCAGCACCATTGGCAACTTTTTCCCATGAATTGATTGGCATACCGTTCTGATGTTCACCTGGATAAATTATTTTAGCCCCGCAGTTGGGGCAAAAGCGCTCGCCTTTAAGCTGATGTTTACAATTCAGGCAATAAGGCTTTCTTTTTGCTGCGTACATTTTTTTGCCGACTTCAGACCATTCTTCACCGGAATTATTGTTGAGCGTCTTAGCTGGTTGCTGATCTTCGGCGATAAGTTTTAAAGTTACTGGGTCTCTATAAGTTTTGACAGTAATAGAACCATCGCTTCGTGTACTTGTTTGTTTATATGTCCCCCCGTGTATAGATACCCACAGTTCCACTTTGTCATTTAGATACAAGGCTGAGAATGTTTTGACTTTGTCGTTCGGTATCTTTCCAATGAAGTACTTAGTTTGCCTAATTTCGGCATATACTTTCCCATCAATATCGACTGAAACTGGTTGATTTAAGGCAGCAAACTTACTTAGTTGCCATATCTTATTTTCAAAAGCAGTATCAATAATTTCGGAGTTGCCGAGACCATCATATGCTTGCCCTGCATCAACCTGGTCTTCCGGTAACAGATTCATTCATTCAGAAATCTGAGAGTCTTGAGTATCTAATAATGTGCATATTTTTGTCATAATCCAACATCAACATCTTTCTACAATTAATTAATGACTTTTCCGATTATACTGATATCATCTGCTTTTACCAGTTGGTTGCAAGCTAATTCAACAATGAACAGTCAGTAGTTTTCATAAAACCGTTCAATGCATTGAACGGCAGAATCCTCTAACCATTGCGGTATCGCTAAATCATTCATGAATTGGTCAATGTTTGCTGATTCTTCTGGAATGTCTGCGAAATACATTGGAACGATAATTGATAGCGCACGTTGGTTGGCTCCATTCTCTGTACGGCTTTTAGTGTATTGATTTGTGTATCGAAGCTTACCGTTATCCCCGTTGAGAATATGTGCACATTCATGAGCTGCTTGAAATGGCAACTCATTTGCATTCGGCCATTTGTTGTTAAGAATAATTAGGCGAGCTTCTGTATCAACCAAAGGGCCTTGGTCCTCGTGTAAGGGGATAGTCGAGCAGCCTATATTGTGATCCCAAGCATAGTCAATCACCTGATTCAACAAGTCCTCTATATGATCATTCATGACGATCACGCTTTTTGCTGCTATTATTGCGTCGTTCCAAAATAGCTTGAATGATTTCCCAATCGTCTTGGCGAACAGGCTGTCCTTGATAGGTAAAGATGTTTGTTCCTGACAGATCAACAGGTTTAGAACCTTCATTGTCAGGATTGGGGTTATCCGTATTGCCAAGTAAATAATCCACAGAAACTTGAAGAACATCAGCAACTTTCTGAACATTCTCGGTAGATGGGGTCATCTTTTTCCATCGATAGATGCTGTTAATGCCTATACCTGCTTTCAGAGCTAATTTTTGGAGTGACCACCCTCGATTTGAAGCTAGTGTTTTTATTCTGTCGTAAGTACTCATGAGACGAGTTCTCCCGGTCATGACGAATTATTTATCACAAGTGGTTTACAATTTATCACGTGTGGTTTACTATGAATTCATCAAGTAATTAAGCAAACATCAACAAGCTAATCCATCCGTGTCTTTGGCGATAACGGTGGATAAGTAGATCATCTGTCTTATTTGCTATGCCATTAATTTACCACTCGTGATAAATTAATGCAACAACTTGATTGATTCTTTAAATGTAAGGGAGGTGAGTACATGGTAAACGTTCAGCTCAATTGGACTGCTAATCGTAATGACTGGAAAGGCTACTTATTACATTTGAATTTGTCACAGCTCGACATTGCGAAATTTCTCGGTATCAGTGATCAGGTAATGGCAATTCTGGTTAAAAAGATGACTGACGGTCAGGGATTAACTGCTAATCAGATCGACAAAGACCGTTGGAAGCGAGCTATTGAATACGTCAAATATAAGCAGTCACAGCAAAAGAAGATGACGGTATGAACGGGCTAATCAAACTTCATGTGGAATAGGGAGGAAGATAAATGATCAAGCCGATTGATGCAATTCGCAATGAGCTTCCAGTGGTTACGTCCAAAACGTTAGATCTATTTGAGTCTGCTGTTAGTCAAGAACTACAAAAAAGAAACCCAAAAGCCACATTCCAAGTTAGCATCCTTGGGATGGCGGTATTGGGCCTTCTGGTGGCAACAAGGCTAGAGGAAGTCTCTGACATTAACAACTGAATCAAGCATTGTCTGTGCTGCGGACATGATAACAAACGCTTGGACAGCATCATCGACACTGGAGGGATCGTAAATCTTAGGGGTGTGGGCTTTGGGATTTCGATAAAGAAATATTACGGTTCTAAGAAGGTTACGTAATCCGGAATATATGTCTCTGTCGGTTTCCGTTGCAAGCATGTTGCCCTTAATAACGAGTATTGGTTGCTTGTCCGAAAACACGGTGCTTACCAAACTATTGCCATCTTTTTGTATGCCTGAAAGTTGCTGAATTCGATTAACGACACCCTTGCTTGCTTCGAAGATGGCGTGAAAGTAGTCGCCTTGAAGAAATTGTTCGTTGCAGAATTTCATCACTAGAGGGTGAACATTGAGTTCTGTAAGTCGAGCGCTAAGAGTTTTTAAGCGTAGCTGGGCTTCAGAAAACGTAGTCGCGGTTTTTGCTGATGCGATTCTTCCACTGTCATCCAAACAATAACCATAAAAAATAAGGCATTCATTTATCTCATATCGTAGGCGGCCCCATTCTTCTGGCTTTGAAATAAAGTCTTGAGGTCGAGCAATGTACTGGATGGCTCTAAAAAAGGGGCGACTATTGTGTGAAGCATTACACTCGTGCCTAATTGTTTCGTCTAAACGACGCCATTTGGTAGACGCTTTGAACCATTGATTGTCAGTTTGTCTTTGAAGATCATAATCGAAAAATCCAAGCAAAGAAAACATTTTGGTGATTTTGGGCCCAGTCGTATATTCTCCCAAGATTTTAGATATATTTTCAACAGCTACGGCATCAATTGGTTTGGACATTACATTCCCTCCTTATGAACTATTATCCCACTGACGGAGGGCAGCAAACTATGAAAATTCATGAAAGAAGGAAACGCATTGAATGAACCACAACCAATTGAACAAAACGGCCAGCGTGTACTGACCACCGAACAACTTGCAGAATTGTACGGAACGACTGTTGGAGTCGTTCAAATGAACTTTAAACGAAACTCGAATAAGTTCATTGAAGGAAAGCACTTCTTCAAGCTGGAAGGGGAGCAACTTCGGGCATTCAAGAACGAACCGACAAATTGTGGGTTCGTTGGGAAAAATGCAAGTGCTCTATATCTCTGGACTCGCCGCGGCGCCGCACGTCACTCAAAAATGCTTGGTACAGATCAGGCTTGGGATATGTTCGACAGTCTGGAGGAGAACTACTTTAATCCGAAAACACGGCTTCCACAGACGCCAGAAGAAAAGCTTGCTTTAACCATGGAAGTTGCTACTCGAACTGTAAAACGGATTGAAAAGCTTGATGGTCGTGTAACTGATCTGGAAGAGAAGGCTTTGCTGGCACCAGGTGAATATAACTACATCAGCAAACAAGTCAATCGAGCTGTTGCAAATTATCTGGACGTACATCACTGCAAACTCAACGCAAAACAGCGCAGCCTCTTTTATCGCGATATTAACCACGGACTAAATGACTACATCGGAATCAAGACACGTACACAGTTACGTAAGAAAGACTTCGATAAGGCTGATGACTTTATCCAGAATTGGACGCCATCAACAGCAACTCTCATGAAAGCACGCGAGATTTCATTATTGGAGGACCAACAACAGGAGGCTATCTAAATGAATGAACGCCCAAAGGAAAAGTTAACCAATGTCGTTAAAGTACAGGACAAAGATGTTGAAGACCAAGTAACTGGAATGGTCATTGATCTTCTCAAACAAAAAGGCTTCACATTTGCCAACTTTGAATCAGTTGTAGCACGTGTGAAGTCTCACTATCAGAACAACGCAACTATTTAGACCAGGTGTAACGGTATTGTTCGCCTGACCCATTTTCGGCAATCAGATACCAACGGCCAGCTCCAGAAACCCGAATTGTAACTGGGGACTCATCATAGTGACCTCCGAAATATGTAAAGTGGTCACCACGTTGGTGAGCGTTGAAGTTTGCTTGATCCACCAAGTAAACGTTCGCAGCGTGCGGAAGTTCGACTGTAACAGCTAGAGCTCCGCCCGGATTGTCATAATAAGGGACTTGCACCATGAAGATTCACCTCCTTTCGGTTTCATTATCCGTCAGGAGGCGATCACAGGAAAGGAGAAAATGCCATGCCGTTGTTGCAGGTTGTTGAAGATGATCAGATTTCAAGCAAAAAGTATTTAGCGGTTGAAGAAGAAGAACTGGCAAAGATGATTGAGGAGAACCAAGAGTTAAAACGCAAGCTAGCAGCACGAGGCATGTGGACGCTCACCACCGCAACAAGCTATGTCGAAGGACATAACAACACGTGGGTAGTTAACAATATCTTGAACGTCCCACGCTTCCACAAGTTCTTGCAAGATACCGTGGTTTCATATCCACCGCCTGGCAAAAAGGGGTATCTGTTTCATCCGAAACCATGGCTCGACTTCTTAGACAAATGGTTCCCAGAGATTTCAAGGTCGCTTAGAGAGAAGGGTAAATAATGATTGGTTATTTACTAATTGCTGGTGGCTTCGGCGTGATCGTTGGCCACTGCTTAGGCCACAGCGGAAATTGGAGGAAGTGGATTGAATAGCCCGGAGACCAAATTGAACAAAAAATATTCTCCAATATTTGGCGATGGTATTAGTGTTTCGGCCAATGATGTTCAAATGGCAGTTGATGGTATTGTCGCGACTTTGAGTAGGCATACGAGCAATCTTGCGGAAGCAAAAGCAATTTTAGACTTGATAGATCTTGATCAATACGCTGAATTAAAACTGATTAAATAGTCTTTCCGCGCTCGTTATGTAAATGGATTTCGCTACTTCATCTGTTTTTGTTGGTACCGGCGTGATGTGGTCGAAGGACGTGGCCACATCAGCGTTAAGCAAAAAGTCTTTTGTTTCTTTTTTACCAAACTCATCTGAATAAGTTATGGACAAAGAAAACTTTCTGGTTTTTAACTCAATTTCTGAGTTTTTGACTGAAATAACGGCTGCATAGGTCTGGTCGGGTGCTATCAGCTGATTAGAAAATAATTCAAAAGGGTTGTTTTCAAACTTTAGTTGCCCACTGTCAATAGCCGGATCAGCCTTGACTGATAAGATTGTTGCTCCTGTTCGGCCAAAGTTCTTGATCATTAGGTAAATTATTGTAGTTTGCGAAGATCTGACAACTTTAAGAAAAGAAACGATGTACGGCTTGTTTGCATCACGTTCTGATTTAGAACTTCGTATTAAAGCGATTGTTGATAGAACAACAGCCACTATCGAAGTCAGAGCTTGTACGACGCTGGAAAAGAGTTCGTATTTATTCATTCTAATCACCTCTTCGTGATTATCGCACAAAAGGGAGCAAACAATATGCTCTATTCACAGCTTAATCAACGAAATAATTGGCAAAACAAAAACCGCTAAGCGCTAGCACACTTAACGGCCAAAAATGAGGTTTCACATTGATTGACCTCATTATATCACAGAAAGAAATGAGGTAAAACAATGGCCAGAGAAATTGGCAAGCAACTTGACCGTCTTGAATCACTTGCATACAAAGTAAGAACTGATCAGTACCTTTTGGATTATTTGAGAGAATGGGCAGAAACCAAGTGCGATCTATTCAGGGATGATGATCCTCACATGACCGATGGTGAGAAGATTCAAGACCGGCTGTTCCTAAAAGACAACTTTAAAAAATACATGGATATCTTGGGTCAAACATCACTCGATATGATCAAATTCGAAGCAGACTTAATGGATGTTCGCCAAAACATTGCCGATCAATGCTTTCATGAAGGCGGTGTCGATCATGAATGAGAAGCCTGGTTACTATGCAATCATCCCAGCAGGTGTGCGCTATGACAAACAGCTGCCACAAGGAGCCAAGCTCTTGTATGGCGAGATCACGGCACTCACCAATAAGAACGGTTACTGCTGGGCATCGAATGACTATTTCGCAAAGCTCTATTCGGTTAGCATCGGCACTATCAAAAGTTGGCTAAAGTGTCTCGAAGACAATTCATATATCCGCAGAGTCATCAAATATAAAAGTGGAAGTAAGGAGGTTGAACAAAGATTTATTAGTTTAGCCCCTCGGTCAGAAAACTTACCCCCCTCGGTCAGAAAATTGACCCACCCCCGGTCAGAAAACTGTCCAGAGAATAATACAAGTATTAATAATACAACAACATTAGGGGAACCGGAGCTCATTAATTTTTGGGAGAAAAACGGTTTTGGTTTTATCAGCCCAAAGAACCGTGAAGACCTCATGTACTGGGTAGATGATTTCAAGAAGATTGGCTCAACTGACGAGCAGGCAGTTCAGGTAGTCAAACAGGCCATGAGCAACGCAATTGACAATAACGTGCGTCGTTATAGCTATGTCAATGCCATTTTAAAAAATTGGGAATCCTTAAGGCTTACTAGTTTAGAGGCAGTGACGGCCTATGAAGCCCAACGAACACAACGCCAAAAGTCAAAATCAACGTCACGGCAAGCATCTACAGACGTTTATCAAAACCAAGGGGATGTCCAAGATGAAGACTTACCTTGGTAGAGAAGAGGCGTGTGATGAGCAATCTTGAAACTAATCAAGGACGTTTAGCAGCGATCGAAACATTTGCTGAACGTTGTCCCGATTGTGGCAGCCTCTTGTATCGCCCGAAGGGATTGAGCAAAGTAACCGGTAAAAAAATGGCCGGAGTGTGCATGAATTGTGGCTATAAACAGCCACCCACGGAGCCTAAAAACGTCACGCCAGATATGGAAAAAGAGGCCCGCAAGAACCGCACCGTTGGATACTACCTAGCTTATTCGGTATTTAGTACAGACGCGATTATTGCAAAGGATTTCAACAACTTCCATACAGATGGCAGCCTTGGACAGCAGCAGTTGAAACTCTTCGCTGTCGGTTTGTCTAACAAAATATGCCGTAACGAGGTTGTACACGCATTGATTATCGGTGACACAGGAGTTGGCAAGTCACATATTGCTAACGGCATATTAATTGATACTCAGGCCAAGACCGGTTATCGCAAAACATGCCTTTTTATTGACTGGAACGCTTTAATGCAGAGACTCAAGTCTGGCATGAGTGCTAATGCACAAGATGTGCGAATGAAGAACGAGAAAATTATGCATGAGATTGGCAAGGCTGATGTGGTTGTGATCGATGATCTAGGCTCCGAGCGTGGTAGTGATTTTGACCGCCAGACGGCTGATGATGTTTTCAGAATGCGGGAAGACAAAGCAACTATCGTGACAACCAATTTGCACGGACAAGATCTGAATAAGAGGTACGGCGAGCGAACTATGTCCCGTATGGCCAAGCACGGCCAAGGAAATAGCTTTGGCGTTAAAGGAATCCTAGATCAGCGAAAAGAGGCGTTGCCTTGATGAAAGAATACGTGATTATGGACACGGAGTTTAACTCAATCAGTAATCGAGCAATTCAAATATCAGCAGTCAGAATTCGAGACGGTCTGCACATTGCAGATCAGTTCAACCGATTCATTCCATCACCAGATAAATTTGATCAGCTTCACATCATTAGGACAAGTAACATGCGATACAGCGACTATTTAGCTTTACCAAGCCTGCAGCAAACAGTGCGTGACTACGTGGCCTGGATGAGAACTACGATTGACATTGTGGGCTGGTCGATTGAAGGCGATGCGGGCCGCATCAGAGAAACATTTAAAAAGGGGTCACATGGCATCCCCAAGAACTGGAAGTTTATCGACATCGCAGACATCGTTGAAAAGCGGTATAGCTTTAATGCTACGCCTCCGCTGCAAGGACTGGCGAATGTTCTAGGCATACCAGTAAACCGTACTCACAACGCGCTAGATGACTGTTTAAGGACATTTGGAGTTATCAAGGCATTGGAGTCACGAGACGGAAAGTTATTTTGAGGAGAACAAGCTTGAATTTAGCAAAGAAAAAGTAGGAGGAAATACTATGGATAAATTAAATTTGAATCTGAACGAACTGGCTGATGGGGCCATTAAAGAAAAGTTGACAAAGGCATTGGCCCAGGTTGCCAATAACATTCTTGATCCTAATACTGATCAGAGCAAAGCACGAAAAGTTACCATTGCGCTTAACTTTAAGCCTGACGATAGCGGAGTCGTTAAGCTTACAACCGATGTCAAAACAACGCTAGTACCAGACATCAGTGTCACCACCAATGTATTGCTTGGACGTGGCGAGGACGGATATATGGAAATGAACGAGTTAAAGTCAGGTACACGAGGGCAGGAATACTTCGACCCAGATGATAGTACGCTAAAAGACGACAAAGGTATCCCAATTAAAGACGATAAGGTAACAGACGCACCGATTGATTTCCGAAAAATCAAGAACGCCAAGGAGGCCAACTAATATGACAACAGAAGCAGATGCACTTAAATTCACAGCAGAACAGGCAGTTACTGCAAATGGTAAACGAATTATCGAAACAAAAAATCGTCAATTTTTGATTAATGGTAACGGTGATATAAGGGAATTTAGACCAAATGATGGAGCAAACGAAGCGTTACAAGTTCACACATTGACTGCAGTTGTCGATTATATCGGGAAGGTCAGCGAACGTTCTGCCAGTCCCTTAATTGTGCAAGTAGTCGATGAGAACAGCGTATTCGTATTAGGAGAGCTCGATGATTTTGGCAACCGGGAAGTCTTGATCAAGGCCAAGGCAATGCATCCCTGCTACCCATACGGTCAATGGCTGGATTCGGAATCATTCATCATCGCACTGCAGGCACAATTCATGACCACTGAGGATGGCAAAGTGTTGCTTAAATTTGTTGGTAATCTTAAAGACGAATCTGCACAGACGATGGTTGATGACGGTGTAAGCCAAGTTGCAACCGCACGCAGTGGTGTGGCATCCGTTGGCAAGGTAGTTGTCCCGAATCCAATCTCACTACGGCCATATCGTACATTTCTGGAAGTTGAGCAACAGGAAAGTGATTTTGTCTTTCGGATGCATGAAGGTCCAAAATTGGCGCTCTTTAGTGCTGACGGTGATGCGTGGCGGAACACAGCAATTGATCTTGTTGCCGAATACCTTAGTGAGAAGCTTGTAAAATTTAGCAAGCACGTGACAGTACTTGCGTAAGGAGACATAACATGGCTAATAAAGTGGAAAGGGAGTCGAATTCGACCCCCTTAACCAAGAAACAGAAAAGCTGTCAGTATTACCAAGAGCCGCATAAACCTATTGAAGCAGAAGATGGTAGTTTTCTGCGAATAGGTATGTCTGGTGGGAACTGTTGGGACGGAGTTCATCCTGAAAAAATAAATGGTGCGGCAATACACACCTGCACCGCAGTCGGATTTGATAATGCTGAGGTTGATGAACCGATTGCAATCAATTATTGTCCGATGTGCGGACGTAGGCTGGAAGCAAAGCAATGATTGCCGTCATCTTGCTCATCGCAGTTGCTTCAATATGGGCGTGGGCTAACTGGGAAAGAGGAAAATGAAATGAATTCGTTATTAATAAAGCTACTTATTTGCGCGGTTATTACTGTAGTCATATGTGCATACTTCTTTTGGCTGCTTTTTGATCATTTTGTTAGCAATAGGCGCAGCAAGACGGTTCAAATTGGCAGCACGGTCTTCATCGTCAGAATTGGCAAAAAGCAATATGTATCTTACTTCAGCAAATGTAGCAAGGAATTTAATACATCAAGCGAAATTGATTCATCTAAACTATTTGTGCTAAGGCATGACGCTGAAGCTGCTGCAGAAGTTTCTGGCGGGATTGTATTAACCTTGCCAATCAACATTGACGATCCAAACGAACTTAAATATTAGCAGGAATAATCCTGATTCAATGTAAATAAAAAGCGCGCCTGATGAGGGACGCGCTGGAGGCCAGACGTACGATTGAGAGTAAATGAAATCAAAGATTAGGAGTTGGCCTCCAATGACAGTATAGCAAACGCACATGTTGAAAGTACATTTAAAAGCATCAAAAAAGCGCGCCGGGTGTTGACGCGCTCTGGAGGCCAAACGTACACGTGATTGATAGCAAATGGAATCATTTAAAAGGAGTTGGCCTCCGTATGCAGTATACCAAAAAGCGCGTCACATAAGCAACGCGCGGGAGGTGCTTGAATCAGATTGTTCCCCCAACTTATAAGGTTAACACGCATAAGAAAGCATCTCCAAAGGTAGTATAGCAAAAGTCGCCCTGGATTAACAGGACGACTCAGTCTAACAAATCGAATTATTTGAACAGCAGGTATATCACAAAAAACAAAAGCGCACCACGAAGGCACGCTTATCCTACAAACCCAACCAAATCATACCATAAGGAGTGGACGCAGTGGTGCGAGCAACGAGATATTTTAGCCCAATTGATCATGATAAAACAATTGAAAACGCCAAAGAGGTCTTGGGGAACTACTGGCATCACAAGCGGCTCGCTCAACGCACCAAAATAGCGCTCAGAAGTCCCGTGATGGACGGCATGCCTAAGTCACCTAGCTATGGAAATAAAGCCGAGGACAAGCTCGTATCGCACGCTGACGAGCTGTACTATATAGCGTGCTGTGAAGGCGCTATTGAATCTATAGAGAATGAAGACTACCGGATCATTTTAGTTGAGAGCTATCTGACTCCAAAGACGACACGTAAATCCAGCCTTCAGTTAGCCGCTCACTTGCATGTTGACCGAACGACCCTTTGGCGACAAACACAAGAAGCTCTCTATGCTTTTGCTGAAATATGTCCGCTAGTGAAACTAGATGCAACATCCGTGCAACAATGATGCAACAAAAAACACGCTTTTCTGCCTTATTATGTTATTGTGCCAAAGGTGAGAAACCTGAGACACCGCGTTTTTCCTCCGAGCCTCAGTGATGATAAAGCTGTGGCAAGGCGTGGCAAATGGACTGGCTGAGATAGTCAGGCGGGTTCGATTCCCGCATGCCACATTGCCAAACTAAGGCGTAAAATCTGAACTTTGGCAACCCGACCTGATAAAGAAGTGCCGCTTAAAATATCAGGAGGTGCGTTAAAAGACTAATGCTAGGATACCCAAATGTGTGATATGGCATTTGTCGTCTATGTCTAGCGGCTTGGCATAGAACGAGGCCGAAGAAACGAGATGTTGTGGGACCAAATCCCACCGGCCTCATTGTCCAGTTTAGCGACCGGACACAGCTTGCGATGACCCCATCTGACACTGGGAGAGCGAGCAGCAGACATATGAAGCACAGATATCACCTCAATGTAGTATTCCAGTTCACGCTGGGGTACTATTTTTTTGAGGTGATTAGAAATGAGCTTTATTTCTGGATTTTTGACTAAAGACTTTTGCTCAATTGTGGCAGATGGAAGAATGTCTCAAGGAGCAAAAACGGTTGGGGAAAACTATAAAAAATTTATGTTAGCCGAATCAAACATTTTGATTGCAACTACAGGAAACGCTCAAGTTGCTGACATAATAAAGGACTTCATAAAGCGATTACATGTTCAAAGCAACGGAGCTCAGTTAAACTGGCAACTTTACGTAAATGTGATCCAACAGTTTGTTAAGGAAACGTTAAAGGAGGCAAAAGACATAGATGGAAATTGTGTAAATCAAATTGTTGTTATTTGCGGAGTTAATGGTAACAACATCATGGCTTTGGCATTTGGACAAACTGACGCAGGTTATATTCAACGTGAGTACTTGCCTGAGGAAAATGAGCAAAAGTTCTTTACTATGACTCCTCCAGGTGTGAATCCAGATGCCGTCACTAAGGAGTTCATCTCGATTACCAACAAAATCGAGATTAGAACATATAGTGACATAGTTATAGTTCAAAGCAAATTGCAAGATTATGTGGCAGAAATCGATTCGGGAAAATCAGTTAATACACATAAGATGGGGGCGAGGATAGACGGAATCAACGGAAGATTTAAAGAATGGTCCTCTGGTAATTAAACTACCCGAGTTTTTAGACTCGGCCGGGGATCAATGCCCAGAGATTTCGGGTGGGAAAGTTGATATTATTTGGCTTTGACGCTTCGGCGTCTTTTTATTTACACGAGCACTCCGCCAAACGGTGAGGTGCTATTTTTATGCGACGGATTTACAATTCAAGTGCAACAAACTAGTCAAATAGAAAAGACTCATAGCCTGAGTCCTTGTAAAATGGAATCACCATAAGACCAACTACAAGGAGAACTCGACTATGAGTCCGTACACCCATCTTACCTTAA
>OAVX01000183.1_pt1 | contig 57623 bp, 46 predicted proteins | sample 1476471 | NCBI WGS metagenome assembly OAVX01 (sample SAMEA2580114, study PRJEB22360) | human gut metagenome | biome: human gut; feature: human-associated habitat; material: faeces | place: Denmark | collected 2008/2010
GCTACACGGTCAATATTACTAAAGCCGACGAATATCATCTTGACTTCACGATCAATGTGGAAGACTGGACGGACGAAGGTAATATAGATGATTATGAACCGGGTGGGGAAGCGGGTGGAGAAGGACTCATTGTTGGAACAGCAACAGGAGTAGAATATAATAAAACACAACGTACCATAACAGTCGCTTTGGATGAGATTACTGATTTTAAAATATCCGGCAGTTCAGCCGCAGGATATTTTGTATCCAAATATTATATAGATAATGATAAAGATCATGACTGGTTAAAGATTACCGGACCTGATGGTGTGATAAATACAAAAGCCGAAAACAGTGCAAGTGAATATACAATTTCTCTAAACACAGATTATCATGGTACCGATTTTCCCCTTGCATATCTCCGTTTTACCGACAAAATATCGGCGAAAGAAAGCATTATGATGGTTCAGGCTATATCCGCTCCTAGATTTGATCGGGTTGTAAGTTCTTCAACAGGTGCATCCTATGCTGATGAGGTTATTACTTTTGATGTAAAGAAGGCCGTACAAACTTTTGATATTGAAATGGAAGTCTTTTCCGCAATTGGTTCAAAGGTAGACAATCTACCTGACTGGTTAACGGTTTCACCCGCTACAATTGCAGAGACAAGTGGAAACTACAAATTTACGTTAACCTCTTTGCCGGATCCTTTTCCCAAAGCTGCGTTTGATGAAACAAAATTAGAAATGATCAATTTGTCTGACGAAAGTAAGATAACAGAAATAGCAGTAAAAATGGTTGCCAATAATCCGGAGATCATAACAGCTCAACCCACTATCGCAACTTCATCTGGAAGTTTGTCTTATTACGATGCAGCCAATAAAAAGATGTATTTGTTTAATGATAATTCCACTGTGAAATTGACTGTATTTTCTTTAGGAGGTTGTAAGGTAGTAAATGCACCAAGCTGGATGACTGTAATTCCCGGAACGACAAATAATACAATGGAGATTACATTTAAACAGGCTTCTAGTACTAGTACCGAAAATATTTCTGCAACAATAAAAAATACAGAACTTACTGGATGAAACCAAAAGTATATCTCTAACAGTTTATCAGAAACTACAAGGTCTTCGTTTACAGGATTTCTACGGAAGCAATAGTTATAGCTATTTAGAAAACTCTATAACGGCTACAACTCCCAGTGTCGTTTATTTTCCTACTCAAAGAAATTATTTTGAATTTAAAGTACGCTCGCCTTTTGGCATAACGGCATCAGATAATACCAGCTGGATAAATACTCCGTCACAGACTGCGACACAAACACTTTCAAATGGAGATATATTAACGACAGTCAAAGTGACAATGTATAATTATATATCTGCCGATATGTGTAATACAAGACGTAAAACAGGAGTAATAACTCTTACTGCTGCAAAGTCTGCCCAAACAAAAAAAATGAATATAAAAACGGAACATATAACTGTAAATATTCTAGGACATGATGCTCCTCCCTCTTTATTAACAATAGACCCCGGCGATAGATCTACTTGGATGTGGATGTCACAAAATGTAGGAGTGGGAAATGCTGTTGTGAATTATTCGACATGGAAAAGTAAGTGCCCGTCAGGTTGGACATCAATGAATGCGGGTACATTAAGTAGAGCTATGTCCGGACAAACCTTTGGAGCGAATACGGGTGAACATCCTTATAAATCAACTGCAGTTAGGAATTATATGCAAGGGGCAGGTCTTCCTTATCTGGCAATTGATGGGGCAGGGAATTTTATGTATGTATCATATGGAGATAGCTATGTATTGGGTTATACAACAAATGATTTAGCTTTTCGTTGTGTGAGAACTTATAATTCTTCTACAGATAATTAATTTTTTATTCATTAAATTGTTTATTATGGCAAATTACACCAAATTCTGGAAGGTCTGGCTCCGCCTGAACCTCCTGACAAAAGATGTGGATAACGACTACACAGCCGAAGTATCCACCATGAAAAACTCCCTGCGTAACGAAGATATCGCGCAGCGGATAGTAAATGAAGGTTCGGAATATAAGTACGATACCTTGTTATCGATCATCAACCAGCATGACCGCATCATCCGTGAAGCGGTTATGGACGGTTACAGTGTATTAACGAAAACGTGCCAATACACCCCGCGTGTGCTAGGTCCATGGATCGGCTCGAGTGCTAAATTCGACCCGGAGAAACATAAGGTGACGCTCGATATCACGCTCTCTTCTGAAATGCGCGAAGCTTTGAGTCATGTCGGAGTAGAAGTTCTGACGGTGAAGGATAGCGGTGCCAATATCGGCTTAGTTATCAATACGGTCACTGGCCTCTCCAATGATACCATCACTCCCGGTGACGATATCCGTATCGAAGGCGAAAAGATCCGTGTATCCGGTGAAGCCGCAGGTGTCGGTGTCTTCTTCATTGCCAGCGACGGCACGGAACATCCCGTCACCCGCCGCCTGACAACGAACGACCCGAAATGCCTCCTGGCCCGTGTCCCTTCGGACCTGGCAGACGGTCAGTACACCTTACGCATCGTCACCCAGTTCTCCAACAACTCAACCCTGTTGAAAGAACCTCGTACCATCGAGTACGAACGCCCATTAACCGTCGGCAACGGCGGCAGTGGCGGCGGTGACCGTCCCGAAATCGAATAACCTTCCTGCGTTGTGACGCGACGCCGCCTTACGTCGTGCCACAGCGCAACCCTACGTCGCCCCTCGACGCAACGTTACGTCATGCCACGACGCAGCATTGCGTTGCGGGGCGACGCTGTTTTTGTTGTTCACAAACAAATTCAGTTGTCTACAAAACAAATTGTTTGTTTACAAGTAAACAGATTATATTGCATGCACATAATAATCTAACTTAAAATTGAAAGAATATGTCAAAAGGTTATGCAATTGTATTTGGATTAAACCATGTAGATCCTGTTCATTATGATGGATGGGACGGAGCGTTAGGTCAACCGGAAAATGATGCGTCAGTAATTTACCAGATAGCATCGGGTAATGGATTGGAATCAAAAATATTCCAGGGGAACGATGTTACCAGAGACAATGTGATTGGCTCTATCAGGGAGGCTTCCCGGAAACTTGTTGAAGGAGATTTCCTCTTTGTCTATTATTCCGGACATGGTGGTCAGTTACCGGATATGGACGGAGATGAAGAGGATGGGTTGGATGAAACCTGGTGTCTGTATGACGGCGAACTGATCGATGATGAGTTACATCTATTGTGGTCAGAATTTAAAAAAGATGTCCGTATTCTTGTCATTTCGGATAGTTGTCATAGCGGAACGGTAACCAAAGCTGTTGCTGGAGAATCGGAACCAGAGGGTTGTGTAAAGAAGGAAATGCCGGCAGAATATGTAAGGAAAACCTATTTTAAAAACAAGAGTTTTTATGATAATCTGGCTTCTGAGTTGAAAGAGGCGGGTGCTAGTGAAAAAGAGGTACAAGCCGGGGTTTTGCTTATTTCCGGTTGTCGGGATGAACAATCGTCCTATGCTTTTCTTTTTGATGAGAACAGTGCGTTTACTACCGCTTTGTTGAAGGTATTGAGCGAGAAACCTTCTATAAATTATTTATCCTTACATGAAGAAATTACAAATGAACTGGTTAAGAGGTTAAAAGGAAAGCAAACACCTAATTTCTATGAAACAGGACAGCTTGAACCAGCTTTTCTGGAACAAAGTTTTTTAACAATATAATTGAATATACACAAATGGAAAAACTTCAAAAAGCGGAAGATCTTCTTCTATCCCTGAATAACAGGCTGGATCAGCTGGCCGTTATAAGTAAAGCAGATCCGGCTTACCGGCTGGAGCGGGAAGAGATACAGCAGGAAATGAGGGCTCTTTACGAGGAATTGTCAGGAGAGAAGCTGGAAGGGGAGGTACAGGATGCAACTATACAGAATAGTGCGGATATGCAGGATAAAGGCCTCCTGGGCGTTTTAACCGGGACGGTCGATTTAATGAAAAATCTGCTCCGTATATTCCTTTACAATCATTTTGTACGCCGGCTGAAGCGCTTTTGATGGTCGAATGTTCGGAATATGCCTATACAGGATATACCTTCAGCCAAAAGGTGTCTCCCCTTAAAAAGAGAGATTTGCCTGAAAGCCTGAAGATGGCTGACTATGACGAACTGACCGGCCAGTTGCATCTGATGAACGGATTTAAGGTCTGGTTGGGGAAATATGAAAACCGCATCGTTATCGCTTTTGCCGGGACGGAACTGTCGAAGGTGGGGGCTATATTGACGGATGTACATCAGCTTCTGGCGGCCGATACAATGTATTTGTATGCTGTCGGGTTGGTTCGTTTATTTCTGGATACTTATCCGGATCAATCTTTTTATGTGACGGGGCATTCATTAGGAGGGGGACTGGCCCAGTTTGCCGTGACGACCAATATTGCACAGGCTCATGAACGGATAAAAGGAATAGGGTTCAATGCTGCCGGTTTGTCATCGTCTACACTTTCGGGGGTAGCAAATACGAACTTGCAATTGGTTATGGACAGCGTCGTACATTATGTGACGAAAAAAGATCCGGTCTCTGCTTTTGGTGCTTTGGTGGGTTACCGGCAAGTGTTACCGAAAGGTAAAAGTAACGGTCATTCACTGAATGATGTGAGAAGTTGCCTGGCACTTCTTTAATATCGTGAGGGAATGGTTCTATCAAAAATGAAACATATTCTGTCATTTTTGCAAGTCTGAGTAATAGGGGAATAACTATTTTTGCTACCATCCATTCTTAGATCGATATATTATGAAAGCGAAATTAGTTATTCCTTCTTTTTTGTTGTGTATGGCTGTTATGTCGGTCCTGTCGCAAATCCCCGTTAATTCACCTGTTACGCATATTAAAATATCCGGTTATGTCGGAGGGCGCATAGACGATTGTATAGAGCATCGTGTGAAAGCGCAGGATGTCGATCATCTGGTGGAACCGTTTCGGCACCGGAAGGAGAAATCGCGCTGGCAATCGGAGTTCTGGGGGAAATGGATACAGGGGGCCATTGCTTCTTACCGATATAATAAGGATCCGGAGCTTTACCAGATCATAAAGAATGCAGCCGAAGCATTGATGAAAACCCAGACTCCCAACGGATATATCGGAAATTATGCACCGGATGCACAGTTGAAACAATGGGATGTCTGGGGCAGAAAATATACGATTCTCGGACTGGTTGCCTGGTATGATCTTTCAGGTGATAAGAATGCATTGGCTTCTGCCTGCCGTGTGGCAGATCATTTAATGACGCAGGTTGGTCCCGGTAAGGTAAATATCGTTTCGACCGGAAATTATGTAGGCATGCCCAGTTCTTCTATTCTGGAACCTGTGATGTATTTATATAATCGGACGAAAGAGGACCGTTATCTGGATTATGCTAAATATATAGTAGAACAATGGGAAACACCGGAAGGTCCGCAGCTGATCAGTAAAGCGATAGCCGGTGTGCCGGTAGCCAATCGCTTTCCGCATCCTAAAACATGGTTCTCACGCGAAAACGGGCAGAAAGCCTATGAAATGATGTCCTGCTATGAAGGTCTGCTGGAGTTGCATAAAGTGACCGGCAATCCGCTTTATCTGTCTGTTGTGGAAAAGACTGTCGAGCATATTATACAGGAAGAAATTAATGTGGCAGGGTCGGGGAGTGCTTTTGAATGCTGGTACAGTGGCAGAGTTCGCCAGACAATCCCAACTTATCATACGATGGAGACCTGCGTTACATTCACATGGATGCAGTTGTGTAACCGTTTATTGGAGATGACCGGTAATTCCCTGTATGCCGATTATATGGAAAGTGCCATCTATAATGCCCTGATGGCTTCTTTGAAGGCGGATGCTTCGCAGATTGCCAAATACAGTCCCCTGGAAGGTTGCCGCCATGAAGGAGAGGAGCAATGCGGCATGCATATCAATTGCTGTAATGCAAACGGACCGCGGGCTTTCGCCATGATCCCACAGTTTGCCTATCAGGTGAAGGATGATTGTATCCGGGTGAATTTCTATGGACAGTCGGAAGCGGATATAACTCTTCCGGGGAAAAAGACCGTCAGACTGAAACAGGTGACTGACTATCCGGTTACCGATGAGATAACGCTGGAAGTCGCTCCGGCAAAGGAAAGTCTGTTTACAATCGCATTACGTATTCCGGCATGGAGCAGCCTGGCAACGGTACAGGTGAACGGTGAATCTGTTGAGGGCGTTTTACAAGGAGCCTATCTGCCGGTTACCCGGAAGTGGAAAGACGGAGACCGGATAACAGTGCGGTTAGACCTGCGTGCCCGCCTGGTTGAGATGAATCAGGCGCAGGCTATTGTCCGCGGACCTTTGGTGTTGGCACGTGACAGCCGTTTTAATGATGGTTTTATAGATGAGACGGCTGTCGTTGTAAGCAAAGACGGTTATGTGGAACTGACTCCAGTCGAAGCTCCGGAGTTTGCCTGGATGACATTTACGGCACCTTTGATCCTGGGGACCGATCTGGAAGGAAGCAGTGCCGCACGTCCTGTTCATTTCTGTGACTTTGCATCGGCAGGCAATACCTGGGACAAGTCACAACGTTATCGTGTATGGCTGCCCAGGACATTGAATGTGATGCATGCGCCTTATAAACCGTATTAATGTGCTCTTTCCCTGAACTCGGAGGGCGTTACGCCCTCTTTCTTTTTAAAGAAGGTCGAGAACTGACCGGCATTTTCAAACTTCAGGCTGTAGGCAATCTCCGATATGTTCAGGTTACTTCCTGTCAGGAGTTCTTTTGCCCTCAATAGTTTTTGCTGTAACTGGTATTGAGCGGGAGACACGCCGGTATATTCTTTGAACATACGGCGGAACCAGGAGTATCCCAGTCCCAGTTGCGAGGCGATCTCTTCCGGCGACACGGGGTTTTCCACCTGCTCTTTCATCAGGATACGGGCCTCGTTGATTTTGTCTACTACATATGTATTAGTAAAAGCACCATTCTTTTTCTTATAATAAACAGTACCCATTATATGAAGGACGATACTGGATATCATCTGCTGGTATCCGGATTTTTCCTGCATGGCAAACTTTAGTATATCTTCATATAATCCTACAATAGTAGCACTTAAACCGATTCTATGAAGCGGCTCTTCTTTCGTGAAGAAACGTTTTTCCACTCGTTTGTCGATATGTATTCCACGGAATCCTACCCAATATTCATCCCATCCGGTCTCTTTGTCCGGATAGTAGCTGTGCCATTCTCCTGGAAAAAGCAGGATCATGGTGCCGGCTTCTATCTTTTGCTGTTTGCAGGATTGGGAAGAGAAGTAGCCGCTTCCCTTCGTTATATAGACAAGCTGGTATTCCTTCAGGATACGTCCTGTCTGCGGTTTGAAGTTATAACTGTCCGGATGACCGGATAACGGATATTGACTTTGGGGTGGAATGAATTGGTATCCGATCGTGGTGACCGTAATCCCCCAGTCTTCATCAGACGCTCCGATAGTCAGGTAGCGTATTTGATTATTTGCGTGTTTATTCATGTCAGAATTGAAAGGTTTAAAATCATTTTCGTAAGCAAAGATAGTAAATAACCTTTTACTTTTGCTTCTGTAAAACAAATAACTTTGTTGCAGGCATGAAGAAACATAACTTTTTAGCATTTGACATAGGAGCCACAAGCGGGAGAGCCGTTTTGGTGTCATTAATGAATGGCAAATTTGAAATGCGGGAACTTCACCGCTTCCCTAATAACCTGTTGGAATTGCACGGGAAATATTATTGGAACATATATAATCTGTATGAGGAACTGAAGAAAAGTCTTTCCCTTTGTGCCCGGGAAGATATCCCGGTCGATTCGATCGGGATCGATACCTGGGGAGTCGATTTCGGTTATCTGGCTTCGGATGGTTCTTTACTGGGGTTGCCCAGGGCGTACCGCGATCCGTATACGGAAGGTGCATTGGAGGAATATTTCCGCCTGGTGCCGCGTGAGGAAGTCTACCGGCTGACCGGTATCCAGTTTATGAACTTTAATAGTCTCTTTCAGCTGTTCCGTGCCCGAAAGGAGGATTTTGCACCTTTGAAAAATGCTGAAGAAATACTTTTCATCCCTGACTTATTGTCTTATCTGTTAACGGGCAAGAAGGTGTGTGAATATACGGATGCTTCCACATCCCAGTTGCTTAATCCTGTTACGAAACAATTTGAACCTTCTTTGCTGGAGGCAGCAGGAGTTTCGCCGTCTATCGTGCGGCAGGTGGTGATGCCGGGAACGCTTGTCGGGGAACTGACGGATGCCCTGGCGGAGGAAACCGGCATTGGCAAGATACCCGTTATTGCTGTAGCGGGGCATGATACGGCTTCTGCCGTAGCTGCTGTTCCGGCCAGGGATGAGCATTTTGCTTATCTGAGTAGCGGGACCTGGAGCCTGATGGGGATTGAAACGGAAGAACCGATCATAACGGAAGAATCCTATAAGAATAACTTTACAAACGAAGGCGGTATCGAGGGAACAACCCGCTTCCTGAAAAATATTACCGGCATGTGGTTATTGGAACAATGCCGGAAAGAGTGGGAGAAGGCCGGGCGTGCTTATGCTTATTCTGAAATCGTGGAGCTGGCTGGGCAGGCTGTTCCCTTTGTACGCTTCGTTGATCCGGACGATCCCCGTTTTGCTAATCCGACGTGTATGACAAAGGCTATTGCCGGTTATTGTGAGGAAACAGGACAGCCTCTTCCTGAAACGGATGCCGATTTTATCCGTTGCATCTTCGAGAGTCTTGCGCTTCGTTATAATGAGGTGATCCGGATGTTGAAGGGAATGGCGCCTTTCCGGATCAATCGGTTGCATGTGATCGGCGGAGGTTCGAAAAATAACCTGCTGAATCAGTTTACGGCGAATGCGATCGGCATGCCGGTGATTGCCGGCCCGTCGGAAGCAACGGCGATCGGGAACGGTATGGTACAGGCACGGTCTGTCGGTATCGTCTCCACCCGTTGGGAAATGCGGCAGTTGATAGCTGATTCTATTCAGACCGAAACATTCCTGCCGCAGGATGAGACTGTTTGGAAAGATGTTTACGACCGGTATTTACAGGTTGTAAAACGATAATAATTAAGACAAATAAAGACCAGTGTGATAGTAAAAGTCAGCTTGTTCCCGCGCTTGACGCGGGATCGCATGAGAACCGGTCATATGAATATCGAATCGATCAGGCCTGTTTTTATGCGTCCCCGCATCGGGTGCGGGGACAAGGGCTTTTATATATTTGGAGTAAAATAAAGTATTAACAATATCAATAATTAAAAAGCATACCATGAATACTGAAAAGAAAGTAAAAGAAGCATTTGATTTGGCAGCCGAACGTTTTGCTGCTGTAAACGTTGATGTAAACAGTGCACTTGAAAAGTTGCAGAAAATCAGTCTTTCACTCCATTGCTGGCAGGCAGATGACGTGACGGGATTCGAGAATCCGGACGGCTCGCTTTCGGGCGGCATACAGGTGACCGGTAATTATCCGGGCAAAGCGCGTAATATAGATGAAGTTCGCGCCGATATCCTGACGGCAAACTCTTTTATCCCGGGAACTCATCGCTTGAACCTGCATGAAATCTATGGCGATTTCGGAGGAAAGAAAGTGGATCGCGATGAAGTGGAACCTGCCCATTTCCAGAGTTGGATGGAGTGGGGGAAAGAGAACAATATGAAACTCGATTTCAACTCCACTTCTTTCTCACATCCTAAAAGCGGAAACCTGACGTTGGCTAATCCGGATGATTCGATCCGTAACTTCTGGATCGAACATACGAAACGCTGCCGTGCGATCAGTGAGGCGATGGGTGTTTACCAGAACGATCCCTGTATGATGAACCTCTGGATACATGATGGTTCCAAGGAAGTGCCGGCAAGCCGCATCAAATACCGCCAGTTGCTGAAAGATTCGCTGGACGAAATCTTTGCAACGGAGTATAAGAACATGAAGGATTGCATCGAAGCTAAATTGTTCGGTATCGGACTGGAAAGCTATACGGTCGGTTCTTACGATTTCTATCTGGGATATGGAGCTAAGAATAACAAAATCGTAACGTTGGATACCGGACATTTCCATCTGACGGAAAGCATTGCCGATAAGATCTCTTCCATGCTGTTGTTCACTCCTGAGATCATGCTTCATGTGAGCCGTCCGATCCGTTGGGACAGCGACCATGTGGTTGTATTGAGCGATGACCTGCTGGACCTTTCCCGTGAGATCATCCGTTGCAATGCATTGGATCGTGTACATATCGGACTGGATTATTTCGATGCTACGATCAACCGCATAGGAGCTTATGTGATCGGTTGCCGTGCCACACTGAAAGCGTTCCTGCAAGCCTTGCTTGAACCGTCTGCTACTTTGCAGCAATATGAATCGGAAGATAAACTGTTCCAGCGCCTGGCATTGCAGGAAGAATTGAAAAGCCTTCCGTGGACTGCCGTATGGGATATGTACTGTTTGAAAAATAATGTTCCTGTAGGGGAAGATTACATTGCAGAAATAGAAAAATATGAAGCGGAAGTAACAATCAAGCGCAAATGAATATACTAATAGGCTTACTGATTATCGCCATCGGCAGTCTGGGGCAAAGCAGTTCCTATGTGCCGATCAATAAGGTGAAAAACTGGAGTTGGGAGAGCTTCTGGCTGATCCAGGGTGTTTTTGCCTGGCTCGTTTTCCCTTATCTGGGCGCACAACTCGCTATTCCGGAAGGAAATAGCCTGACTGAACTCTGGAGTGCCGGTGGAAGTACCGGCGCTGTAATCTACGGAATGCTGTGGGGCGTGGGAGGTCTGACATTCGGTCTTAGCATGCGTTATCTGGGAATAGCCCTGGGGCAGAGTATCGCTCTTGGTACCTGTGCCGGATTCGGTACGCTTTTTCCGGCAGTATTCGGGGGGACGGATTTATTTCATGGCGACGGACTGATCCTTTTGCTGGGTGTTTGCGTAACGTTGGCTGGTATCGCAGTGATCGGTTATGCCGGTAGTCTGCGTGCCCGCAACATGACGGAAGAGGAAAAGAAAGCGGCTGTGAAAGACTTTGCCCTGACGAAAGGTTTGCTGGTTGCATTGTTGGCGGGTGTGATGAGTGCCTGTTTTAATCTGGGCCTTGAATCCGGAACTCCGATACTGGAAAAAGCGAAAGCCTCCGGTGCAAGCGATTTGTTTGCTTTGAATCCGGTGATCCTGTTGGTAACAATGGGTGGCTTCCTGACGAATGCAGCCTATTGTATCTTCCAGAATATAAAAAATAAAACAGGGAAAGATTATTTCTCCGTTCCGGGTAAGATATTATTGAATAATGTTTTATTTTGTGCGCTGGCAGGAGTTCTTTGGTATTCACAGTTCTTCGGATTGGGCATGGGAAAGAGCTATTTTTCTGACTCTCCGGTAATGCTTGCCTTTTCATGGAGTATCCTGATGTCGCTGAATGTCATATTCAGTAATGTTTGGGGAATCATATTGAATGAATGGAAAGGTGTTAGCAGGAAAACGATTATCGTATTAATTACCGGTATGGGAATACTGATATTCTCTTTGCTGTTACCGAGTTTATAGATGACTTTTCGGGAATACCCGAAGCAATTAATATAGAAAAAAAATGACAACAATTGGAAACAACAGCCTTTTGATGGCTGAAATTGGCCGTATCGCTGAGGTGGCTGGCTATCTCTGGACAAAAGGATGGGCCGAAAGAAATGGAGGAAATATATCTGTTAATCTAACCGGTTTACTGACACCGGAAGAAATGGAATTGCCGGCACTTGCTCCTGCTATTCAGTTGCAGGAAGCGATGACCGCCCTTGGAGGACATGTATTTTATGTGACCGGGACAGGCAAACGGATGCGGTATGTCGCACAGGACCCGTTCGCAAATGGTTCGCTGATCCGGATAGCACCGGACGGAAAAAGCTATGAGATCATTGCCGAACAACCTGTCGCCCCGACATCCGAACTGCCGTCTCACCTGATGATGCACAATTATCTCCGTTCCTTGGGACGTGATAACAAGGTCGTTTTGCATACGCATCCGACAGAACTGATCGGTATGACGCATTGTAAACCATTCCTCGATTCGCAGGTGATCACCCGGACATTATGGGGCATGATCCCCGAATGCCGTATCATTGTACCGAAAGGTGTCGGTATTGTCCCTTATGAAATACCGGGAACGATCGAACTGGCACATGCAACGATCAAACAACTGGAAAAACATGATGTTGTATTCTGGGAAAAACATGGAATCCTGGCAGTCGGTGAAGATCTGATCGAATGTTTTGACGCAATCGACACCTTGGCAAAATCTGCTCAAATCTATCTGAGTGCCCGCATGGCCGGCTATGAACCGGCAGGAATGACCGACCAGCAGTTGGATGATCTGGTTCCTGCTTTTGGGTTGTAGTTCCTGTAGTGTGTGAGGTTCAGAATTAGGAATAATTGAGCTATCCTGTTCCCGTGCTTGACACGGGATCGCAGAGGCACAGACCGTATCCTATATGTATCTTTTGATACTGCTGGTTCTTCTGCGGCCCCGTGTCGAGCACGGGGACAGGATAGTTCAATTCTGATAAAAACTAAACCTGTCCATAGAAGCAAATTGATTCATTATTGATAATACCATGAAAAAGATACTTATACTTCTTACTCTTTTATGTTCCCTGCCGGTACTGGCCCAGCAACGCGACAGCCGGGTACGCGAATATCTTTCCCCGACGCGTATTGTCTGGCAACAACATAGCGAATTGATAAAAGATGGCGATAAACTGCTCCTGCCGGGTAACGGACAGGCAGAATTAACAGATCGTGCCCTTTGCAAGATGAGCAGTACGTCAGAAGAGCATCCGGCCCTTTTGTTTGATTTCGGGAAAGAACTTCAGGGAGGCATTCAGATTGTGACCGGTGCTTTTTCCAATAAAAGCCCTATAAAGATGCGTGTCCGTTTCGGAGAATCCGTCAGTGAAGCCATGTGTGAAATTGATGGGAAGAACGGGGCCAGTAATGACCATGCAATACGTGATTTTGTTGTCACATTGCCCTGGTTGGGTGTGTTGGAAGTCGGTAATTCCGGTTTCCGTTTTGCCCGTATAGACCTGATGAGCGATTCTACGGAAGTTTCCTTGAAAGAAATCCGTGCTATTTCTACCTTCCGTGATATTCCGTACAAAGGTTCTTTCCGGAGTAGCGACGAACGGCTGAATAAAATCTGGCAGACTGGTGCGTATACGGTTCATTTGAATATGCAGGAATATCTTTGGGATGGTATTAAGCGTGACCGTCTGGTCTGGTTGGGTGATATGCATCCGGAAGTGATGACCGTAAATACTGTTTTCGGTTATAACGAAGTCGTCCCAAAGAGCCTTGACCTGATCCGCGATGTAACGCCTCTTCCCGCTTGGATGAATGGCATCAGCGCCTATTCGATCTGGTGGTTGCTGATCCAGCGTGACTGGTATTATCATCATGGAGATGTGGCTTACCTGAAAGAACAGCAAACTTATATGAGCGACCTTCTGCGCCTCCTGATTTCTAAAGTGGATGCAGACGGACGTGAGAAACTGGATGGATGGCGTTTTATGGACTGGCCGTCAAGTGAGAATCAGGTGGCGATCGATGCCGGTCTGCAATCGCTGGTTCTGATGGCTATGAGGGCAGGCGATGAATTATGTACAACACTTGGTGACGATGTGCTGGCATCCCAATGTCGTGAAACGGCGAAGAAAATGGAAGAGGCGGCTCCGAAGGTGATCAAGCCTTTGTTGAAATCTAAAATAGCACCGGATGCTCCGGGCTCAAAACAGGGTGCGGCTTTATTGGCCCTGGCTGGTTTGATGAAACCGGAAGAGGCAAACAGTAAATATCTGTCAGTAGGCGGAGCACGTGGATTCTCTACTTTCTACGGATATTATATGTTGCGTGCAATGGCTGCTGCCGGGAATTATCAGGGAGCGATCGATGTGATCCGCCAGTATTGGGGAGCGATGATCGACCTGGGTGCTACTACGTTCTGGGAAGATTTCAATATGGACTGGCTTCCGAATGCAGCACGTATCGACGAACTTGTGCCTGAAGGGAAAAAGGATATTCACGGTGATTATGGTGATTATTGCTATAAAGGTTTCCGTCATAGTTTGTGTCATGGCTGGGCTTCCGGTCCGACATCATGGCTGAGTGAATATGTATTGGGTGTTCAGGTGGTGGAACCGGGATGCCGCGCAGTTCGTATCACCCCGCATCTGGGCGATTTAAAATGGGTGGAAGGTACTTTCCCGACTCCGCAGGGTGTAATAACGATCCGTCACGAAAAAGGTGCGGACGGTAAGGTGAAAAGCGAAGTAAAGGCTCCGGACGGTGTGAAAGTCTATCTGGAGAATTAAATAAAATTGATAACCTGTAAAAGCGATCGTATTATGAAAAAGTATCTCTTATTGTGTGTATGCGCCGGATTTTTGGCCTCGGCAGAAGCTAAAACGAAAACGGACTGGAAAGCAAACTGGATAAATACGGAACAATGCCAGAGTGCGAGCAATACCTGGCTGGCCTATCGTAAAACGGTAACTTTGGCTGAAGTTCCCCGGACACTGACCGCACATATTGCAGCCGACAGTAAATATTGGTTATGGATCAACGGCCGGATGGTGGTGTTTGAAGGAGGCTTGAAACGTGGCCCTTCTCCTTATGATACTTACTACGATTCGGTAGAGATTGCTCCTTACCTTACGTCGGGGGAAAATACGATCGCTGTTTTGGTGTGGCATTTTGGTAAGAACGGATTCAGTCATGTGAACAGTGGACTGGCAGCCTTGTTATTTGAGGCGATTGCTCCCGGCATAGAGATTGTATCCGATAAAAGCTGGAGTTGTAGGGTATATGATGCTTATCAGAATACCGGTGCTCCTTATCCGAACTATCGCCTGTCGGAAAGCAATATCCGTTTCGATGCCCGCAGAACATTGGAAGGATGGAACCAGCCTGGCTATAAGAATACGTTTCCCGGAGCCGAGATCGCTTCAGTGGTTGGTAAAGCGCCTTTGGGAAACCTGGTTGAACGTCCTATTCCGCTCTTTAAGGATTTCGGTTTAAAGGAGTATCCGGGTGTTCGCCGGTCGGAGAGAGGCGATACCCTGTTCTGCCGTTTACCTTACAACTGCCAGTTTACACCCTATCTGAAAGTGGAGTCGGTGGAAGGTGCGACAATTCATATGCAGACGGATAATTATCGGGGTGGAGGACCGGAAAATATCCGTGCCGAATATGTCACCCGCAACGGTATACAGGAGTATGAAAGTTACGGTTGGATGAGCGGTCATGAGATGTGGTATATTCTTCCCGAAGGAGTAAAAGTACTGGAAGTTAAGTATCGTGAAACCGGCTATGATACAGAGTTTGCCGGATCGTTTCAATGTAACGATCCTTTCCTGAACGAACTTTGGAAACGTTCTGCGAGAACATTATATATAACGATGCGTGACAATTATATGGATTGTCCCGAACGCGAACGTGCTCAATGGTGGGGAGACGAGGTGAACGAGTTGGGGGAGGCTTTCTATGCACTTTCTCCTTCTTCCCATAAACTGGCCGTTAAAGGCATTTATGAACTGATGAACTGGCAGCGTGCCGACGGCTCGTTGTTTGCTCCTGTTCCTGCCGGTAACTGGTCGAAGGAGTTGCCTTTGCAGATGCTGGCTTCGGTGGGTTGGTATGGTTTCTATACACAGTATTATTATAGCGGAGACAGTACATTTATTCCGGTTATTTATGACCGCCTGCATCGTTATCTGCATGAAACATGGCAGGTCGATAAGAGTGGCCTGCCCATCGAACGCAGTGGCGAATGGAGTTGGGGTGACTGGGGCGAACAGATCGATATGGGGGTATTGACGAACTGCTGGTATTATCTGGCACTGAAAGCAGAAAAGGAATTTGCGCTTCAACTGGGTAAGAAAGCAGATGCAGAAGAGATCACCCGTATGATGTATAGTATTGAGAAATGCTTTAATACGAAATTCTGGACCGGCACTGCATATCGTTCTCCGGGTTATCATGGCAAGGATGACGACCGTTCGCAGGCTATGGCTGTTTTATCCGGTCTGGCGGCAAAAGACAAGTATCCTGCTATACTGAAGGTCTTGAAAAAAGAATATCATGCCAGTCCTTATATGGAAAAGTATGTATTGGAAGCACTTTTTCAGATGAATGCTCCGGAGGTTGCCTTGCAGAGGATGCGTGACCGGTATGCCGGTATGTTAAGCTATAAGTATTATACAACCTTATTTGAGGGTTGGGGAGTCGGCGCTGAAGGTTTCGGAGGAGGTACGATCAACCATGCCTGGAGCGGAGGACCGCTGACGCTGCTGAGCCAGAAAGTGTGTGGTATTGAACCGACATCTCCCGGTTTCCGTACATTCCGCATAAAACCTCAGATGGGGTCTTTGACGGAAGCATCGGCATCAGTACCTACCCATTACGGAGATATAAAAGTGAAATTACGCAAGTCAGGACGTACTATATTAATGGAAATACAAGTTCCGGAACAGACGAGTGCAGAGGTCGTTTCTCCGAAAGGAAAGATACAGCAGATAGGCTCCGGAACCTATAATTTAAAGTGCCCCTTTTAATCGGGGCACTTTTTGTATTAATTCTGACGAATATATTTAAGGTTTATATATTGTTTAATAATCTCACATTATCTACTTTTGCGGCGGAGAATAAATGGTTATTAATCAATGGCAAAAAGAAAAGGCAAAGCAAAATCGCGGAAAAAGAAGAATCAGGGGGCATCTTTAGTTTCTGTAATCAGGCGTATATTTGTTCTTGCGGCCTTAGTGGTTATCTGTTTTATCGGCCTGTTATATGTGTTTAACTATTTCTATCCTACTTCCGGCAAGAAGCCTGTGGCAGTGGAACAGAAGAAGCAGCCTGCTGACCCAGTAAAGGAAAAACCGGCAGATAAAAAGCCTGCTATTGTTCCCCCTCGTCCGAAGACTACTACTTTTAAAGTTCCGGCAAATGCCGAAATCCCTAAATTGAAGGCTAAACGTTCCGAGCAAGTGATCCGTCACGAAGGATATACCGTATCCTACAATTCTGATTATAAGATTGCGAACTGGGTAGCTTACGAGCTGACAGCCGAAGAGGCGAAAAGCAAAAAGACGGAACGTTCTAATAAATTCGTACCGGACCCGATGGTAAAAGGTGCGACAGCAACGAATGAAGACTATACCCGCACAGGTTACGACCGTGGCCACATGGCTCCTGCCGGTGACATGAAGTGGTCGGCAAAGGCAATGCGCGAATCATTTTATTTCAGTAATATCTGTCCGCAGAAGCCGGCGCTGAACCGGGGCATCTGGAAAGAACTGGAAGAGCAGAGCCGCCTATGGGCGAAAGATTACGGATCTTTGCTGATTGCTACCGGTCCTGTAATTACGGACAATATGAAACGGATGGGAAAGAATCGAGTAGGTGTTCCTGGCGCGTTTTACAAAGTGATTTGTTATGTTTCGGGAAGCGAATATAAAGCAATTGCGTTCATTCTGGAAAATAAGGATTATAAAAAGACTTCTTTGAAGTCAATGGTGATACCTGTCGATAGTGTGGAAAAAGTAACGGGAATTGATTTCTTTCCGGCTGTTCCCGATGAACAGGAAAGGGTAATGGAAGCAAAAATAGATTGGGACAGTTGGTCCTTTTGACACTAGTAGTTTGTACGAGCAATATAGAAATAAAACAAGCAAATGTAAGTAGCTGCCGTTCGGTTCCGAAGGAGCGGCGCAATTAGAACAATTAGTGGAAAATGAATGTTGTATAGCTATGACTTAACGCATAGTTTTATATGACTGTATACAAGCATATATAATTAATAAGTAACTAAAATAACTAAATCAAGTTGTTATCATGAATGGTAAATTGATTCCCGTTTTTGTATTGACAGCATTGATGTCGTGTAGCCAGCCTCCGGTAAAGGAACAGGGCCCTCGTCCGGTGAAGCTGGAAGAAGTGACATCTTTGGATATGGTAGAAAAATCATTTAGCGGTGTTGTATCGCCTGATCAATTTAGTGACCTGGCTTTTAAGATGTCCGGTCCGCTGATTTCATTAAATGTCGAAGAAGGACAGAAAGTACGTACAGGGCAAATCGTAGCCGAAATAGACCCACAGGATTTCAAATGGGATTATGAAGCCAAAAAGGCTTCTTTCCAGACAGCACAGGCGCAGTTGCAGCGTGCAGAAAGACTTTTGGCTAAACAGGCAATCTCTCAACAGGAGTATGAATCGACAAAGGCTGCTTATTCCAATGCACAGGCAGCATTCGAAAACTCACAGAATACCTTGGAGCAGACTAAGCTGCGTGCTCCTTTCGATGGCTTCATCCAAAAGAAATATGTAGAGAACTATCAGAAGGTACAGATGGGACAAGGTATTGTCTGCCTGATAAACCCGAACAAATTGCAGGTGCAGTTCACAATGCCTGAAACGAATATCACTTACTTCTCCACTCCTTACAGCATCTTTGTAGAGTTTGACAATTACAAAGGGACCCGCTTCAAAGCGAAAGTAAAAGAATATGTGGAAGCCTCGCCCGATGGTTCCGGCGTACCGGTATTCCTTTATATTGATGATCCCGAATTTAATCTGAACAAATATAAGGTAGCCGTAGGTTTCTCTTGCCGTGTAATCCTGAATATAGAGAGCAAGAGTTTCAATGAAGGAGCCGTGTTGATTCCGCTGTCTGCTATCGTTGCCGACGAACCGAACAGTGGTAATAAATATGTGTTCGTCTATAACCCGCAGACCTCGAAAGTGGAACGTCGTAAGATTACGGAAAAAGAACTGGTCGGTAAAGACGGTGTTGTCGTAACCGAAGGTTTGAAAGCCGGAGAGCAGATTGTTACTGCCGGAGTAACCCGCCTTGTCGACGGACAACAAGTAAAAGTATTAACAGATTAAGAGGATAAGCAATGAATATTCCAAAATATTCTTTAGAGAATTCGAAGATTATATACTTCTTCCTGGCTGTTATGCTGATAGGTGGTGTATATTCTTTCTTCAAATTGCCGAAGAAGGAAGATGCTCCCTTTGTGATCAAGCAGGCTGTGCTTGTTACACAATATCCGGGTGCGACTCCTTTCGAGGTAGAAAAACTGGTCACCGAGCCAATCGAACGTGAGATCCAGTCTATGTCTGACGTGCTTCAGATCAAGTCTGAATCTTATTTCGGTATGTCTAAGATTTCGATTGAACTTCAGCCGACACTCGACCCTGACAACATGCCCGTTAAGTGGGATGAACTTCGCCGTAAGGTGGCGAATATCGAACCCCGCCTGCCGAGTGGCGCTTCTTCTATCTCAGTCAGCGATGATTTTGGAGACGTGTTTGGTATCTATTACGCTTTGAGTGCGGATGATGGTTATACCTATGATGAATTACGTGACTGGGCTCAGAAGATCAAGACGGAACTGTCTCCCGTTCCCGGTGTTCAGAAAGTATATCTGTTCGGTGAACAGACACAAGTTATTAATGTAAGGATTTCAGTTCCTAAACTGGCAAACCTCGGTATCGACCCGAACTCGATACAGCAAGTGTTGCAAACGCAAAACCTGCTGGTAAATACCGGAGATATCAATACGGGTAATTACCAGTTGCGTGTCCGGGCGGAAGGAACCTATAAGAATATCCAGGATATCCGCGACCAGTTGATCGTAACCAAAAGCGGTAGTGAAGTCCGTTTAGGAGATATTGCTATTGTGGAACGAGGTTATATGGATCCTCCTTCCAATCTGATGCGCGTGGATGGCAAACGTGCTATCGGTATCGGAGTTGCAACAGGTGCTAAAGATGACGTGGTGGCTGTCGGTAATGATGTAGCTGCCCACCTCCAGGAGATGGAACAATTGTTCCCTGTTGGAATGGACCTGAAAACGATCTATCCGGAAAACAAGATTGCAGACGAGGCAAACAATGGTTTTATCCTGAACCTGATCGAATCGTTGCTGATTGTAATTGTGGTGATCTTCCTGGTGATGGGATCACGTGCCGGTATGCTGGTGGGTAGTTCGCTGCTCTTCTCGGTGGGCGGTACTTTATTGCTTATGTTGATCTGGGGCGTCGGACTGAACCGTACTTCGCTGGCTGCCTTTATCATTGCGATGGGTATGTTGGTGGATAATGCGATAGTTGTAACCGACAATGCGCAGGTGGGCATCAAGCGGGGATTGTCCCGTTATCAGGCCCTGATCGATGGGGCGACCAAACCGCAATGGGCATTGCTGGGAGCTACCTTTATCGCTGTCTGTTCATTCCTGCCGATGTATCTGGCTCCGGCTTCAGTAGCCGAAATCGTTAAACCGCTGTTTATCGTATTGGCCGTTTCATTAGGTTTAAGTTGGGTACTGGCATTGACTCAGACAACAACTTTCGGTAACTTTATCCTGAAAGAAGCTAAACCGGGCGAGTCGAAGGATCCGTACGATACGAAACTGTATCATAAATTCGAAGGGGTGCTGGGCCGTCTGATCAAACGCAGATGGATAACTATTACTTCCGTGATTGCGACATTGTTCCTCTCCTTATTTATTATGAGTATCATGCCGCAGAGTTTCTTCCCGATCATGAACAAACCCTATTTCCGTGCCGACCTGATCTTCCCTGAAGGGTACAGTATTTACGACGTGGAGAAGAATGTTAAGCTGATCGAAGATTATCTGAGCAAGAACGAGAATATCAAGTCATATTCATTTACCCTGGGAGGTTCACCGGTCCGCTATTACCTGGCAAGTTCCTCGGTTGGTCCGAAACCCAACTTTGCCAATGTGTTGATTGAGACTAAAAAGGCGGAGGATGCACAGGCGGAAGAAGGTAAATTCTATGACTATATGGTGGCTAACTATCCTGATATCCTGACGCGTTCAGCCTTGTTCGCCTTGTCTCCGGTACCTGATGCCGCTATCGAGATCGGTTTTATCGGCGACAATGTGGATACACTGGTCGCTTTAACGGAACAAGTCAAAGAGATTGCCCGCCAGTACGACCAGGTGATGGAAGTGCGTGACAGCTGGGGTAATAAAGTACCGGTATGGAAACCGATGTACTCACAGGAAAAAGGTCTGCGCCTGGGTATTACCCGCCAGCAGGTTGCTTATTCCCTTCGTTCGGCAACGAATGGTGTACCATTAGGCGAATATCGTGAAGGTGATGTTTTCATGCCTATCCTGATGAAGGATGCCGACAGGGATTCTATGAACCTGAACGATATTAAAACATTGCCGGTTTACAGTGCCAAAGGACGTTCCGTCAAAGTTGAACAGGTTATCGACGATTTCTCTCTCGATTATGAATATAATGTAGTGAGACGTTACAACCGTCAGCCATACATGATGATGCAATGTGAACCGAAACGCGGCGCCAACACCATGGCTGCTTTCAGCCATCTTTGGACAGAAGCCCAGAAACAAATACAGGTTCCTGAAGGTTATAAGATGATTTATTTCGGAGAACAAAGCGAACAGGATAAAGGTAACAAAGCGATTGCCGCCAATATTCCGTTGATGTTCGGTCTAATCTATGTTACCCTGTTGTTCCTTTTTCCGAAATATTACCGTAAACCGGTGCTGATCATGGCTATGCTTCCGTTGATCTTCATCGGTGTGGTACTGGGATTACTGGTATTCGGCAAGTCGCTCGACTTCTTTGCGATGCTGGGATTATTGGGACTGATCGGTATGAATATAAAGAATGCGATTGTGCTTGTCGATGAGATAGGTTTGCAAATGGATAGCGGACTGGCTCCTGTCAATGCCGTTATCGAGGCGACCAAGACACGTATCGTTCCTGTAACGATGGCCTCGGGTACAACGATTCTGGGTATGCTTCCGTTGTTGGGAGACGCGATGTTTGCAGGTATGGCCGCAACGATCATGGGAGGTTTGTTTGTCTCAACCATCCTGACCATCTTCGTGCTTCCGGTTACCTATTGTATTTTCTTTAAGATTAAATCGGAATAAGATATGAAAAGTAAACTGATAATAGGTTGTATGTTGTTGGGTGCCCTGTCTGCGAAAGCACAGGTGCAGCCCATTACGGCAGCCGAATACAAAGAAAAAGTACTTGAATACAGCCGTCAGATCAAGCAAAGTTCGGAAGAACGGATTGCAATGCAGCATGCTATCAAAGCTGCTAAAACTGCGTTCTTCCCGGCTGTGGATTTCTCCGGAAGTTATCAATACCGTATAAATAAATACGAATTGGGAATGGGAGATGGCATACCCGGTATTGAAATGGACCATAATACGTATAGTCTTGGTGCCACAGTAAGCCAGCCTATTTACGCCGGCGGACAAATTTACAACAATTATAAGGCTGCCGAAATCCAGGGCCAGATCGCGACCGAGGCCGAAGAGCTGACGACCGATAACATCGTTTACGCTGCCGACATGAACTATTGGTCTGTGGCTGCCCGTAAAGGCATGTACGCTGTAATGACACAGTATGTCGATATTGTACAGGAACTGGCAAACGTGCTGACTCTCCGTTTTCAGGACGGACAGATCAGCAAGACCGACCTGTTGCAGGTACAGGCCCGTTTAAAGGAAGCCGAGTTGAATAAAAGTGCCGCTTATAAGGATTATCAGATTGCATTGCAGAATCTGAATGTCCTGATGGGCGTCCCTCCAATGGAGCCGATAACGATCACAGACTCTATTACGATGGTTTTGCCATTGCCTATGCAGGTCGGTGAATCGGCAGCATTGGAAAACCGGCCGGACTACCTGATCTCCAAACTGAACATCGAGTATCAGAAAAGACAGATCAACCTATCAAAAGCAAAATATAATCCGACCCTGTCTGTCGGTTTTCAGGGCACATGGGGAACTCCTATGTTGAACGTAAAAGGCTCCGATAACTTATGGACACCGGCTGTCTTTGCATCTTTAAAGATTCCTTTGTTCCGTTGGGGTGCCCGTTTCAAGGAAGTAAATTCCCAAAAAGCCGTGCTGCGCAGTAAAGAGTATGCAATGGATAATACCCGCGACCAGATCACTCAGGAAGTGGCTAATGCATGGACAAGCCTGACAGAGAATACTAAACAGATCGATGTCGCTGAAGAGGCTTGTAAGATAGCAGAAGAGAACCTGGATCTGAATACATTCAGTTACAACGAAGGTAAGCTACCCATCGTCGATGTCCTTTCTGCCCAGTTGTCATGGATACAGTCTTATAGCAGCCTGATCCAGACCTGGTACCAGCAAAAAGCATCATTGGCCCAGTATAATAAGGCTATTGGTATCCGACGGATGCAGTGACCTCTGGAAAATACATACTAAGTAAAATCTGTTTCTCCCTAGTGGAACACTTGTTTCATTAGGGAGAAACATTTGTTTCATAGTAATGAAACAGTATAAAGGTTGTATGTTTATATTTGAATACAATTGCTTGCAGGTTAGAAAGCATTAGTTTTTATCTTTGTATCCGTTTAAGAACACAAAAACAAGATGGAGATTATAAGATTGACAGCAACGGATCATCCGCGGTATACTGCTTTTAGAAACATATATGATATAAGTTTCCCAATCTATGAACAACGGACTGTGGAGCAGCAACAGGACGCGTTTTCAGACAGCCGGTATCATTTGGATTGTCATATTGATCCGGTCAATGATCTTTTATTGGGCTTTATCGCTTATTGGAGATTTGATAGTTATACGTATGTGGAACATTTTGCAATCCATCCGAATGAGCGCGGGAAAGGTCTGGGAGGTTTGATTCTGAAGAATCTGATAGAGCAGGAAAGTGGGCGTGTATTATTAGAAATAGACCCTGTTACGGATAAAGTCTCTGCTGCCCGCCTGCATTTTTATCAGTTACATGGGTTTGTAGAAAATCCGTTTCCTCATACCCATCCGGCTTACAGAAATGGATATCCGGATCATTCGTTAGTTGTTCTTTCCTCCGGAGAAACCATACCGGATATTGAATATAAGCGGTTCGCTTCAGATTTGAATCGGGTTATAATGAAAAAGGGAAGGTGACGAACCTTCCCTTTTTCATTATATAGTTTCTTTTTATTCTTTACTCAACGCTTTCAGGGATGCGAAGAATGTGGAACCTTTACCTTCTTCCGACTCGAACCAGAGCTTTCCGTCATGCTGTTCAACAAAGTCTTTGCAAAGCATCAAACCTAATCCGGAACCTTTTTCATTATTCGTTCCATAGGATGTGAAGTGAGTATTCTGTTTTAACAGCTTTTCCTGGTCTTCTTTCTTTATCCCCTTGCCGGAGTCTTTGACGCTGATAACAACATGGTCTCCTTCTATCTTGGAACCGATAGTAATGGTTCCGCCTTCAAAGCTGAACTTAATAGCATTTGAAATAAGGTTCCTGACAACTGTTTTGATCATGTCTATATCAACAAAACCGGATAATTCTTTGTCCATGTCCTGTAATTGGATAGTCAGTCCTTTTTGAGTTGCCATCGGGATATATATTTCTGCTGTGCTTGAAACCAGGCTGTTTATATCAGTTTCCTGTTTATATACGTTTTGTTTCTTCAGACGGTTTTTGGCCCACTTAAGCAAATTATCCAACAGCAGGAAGATTTCTTCCGATGTCTTGTTCATCATCTGGAGCATTTCAAATACTTCCGGACTTACCTGGTCCTTATCTACCATCATAAGGATCGCATTGTTCATCATTTTCAGAGAACCTAGTGGCGAACGCAGATCATGGGCGATAACGGAATAAAGGGTGTCACGGGATTCTATGGTGTTTTCCAGTTCCTGCTTAATTCGTTTAATGCTGAATAACTCGAAACGGTGAGCTACGCGCTTAACCAATTCCTCTCTCTGGAACGGTTTCGTCACATATTCTGTTGCTCCGAGCTGGTAACCTTTTACTATACTCTGCATATCACTCAGGGCCGACATGATAATAACAGGTATATCGTTTGTGTCCGGATTACTTTTAAGATGCTGTAATACTTCGTATCCATCCATCTCCGGCATCATGATATCTAATAGTATGAGATTAGGGTGCTTGTCATGTGCCAGACGTAAAGCCTTGGCTCCGCTGTCACAGGTTAATAGCCTGTAGCCTTCTTTTTTTAATATAGCTTGTACTAACATGACGTTGGTTGGTACATCGTCAACGATCAATACTGTATATCCTGCTGCTAAATTATCCATATCAAATTTAAACTTTTCTTGATATTCAATCACTATGCGTACGCAAAAATATTAATAATGTTTGAATTTACAGGCGTTTTCCTTGTTACATTTTAGAATTATTTTTTTTATTGAATTCTTTTTGCTTTCTCCCATGCTCCATTCCCTTTATTTCCAGCTAAATAAAAAAAACCTCTTATCACATTTATATTCATGAAAGAGAAGTAGTAGGGGATAAAAAACAACTTGTTTCGAACATTTTTCTGTTCCATCATATAACCGGCATAAGCCATTATATAGAATGCAACTTGTAAAAGTAGTAAAAATATATAAGTAAACCCTCCATAACAGGCTAATATTATATTTAATGGTATTAAAAGAAATAACATGACCGGCGTAATGGTCCATCGTAAGACACGATGGCTCACAAATTGAAAACTAAGCATACCATAATGGAAGATGTTGAACAGGTTTCGCAGACGCCAGACCGATTGCAGTCCTCCGGCAGCAATGCGTATTTTGCGTTTTTCTTCTTCTTTCATATTGAGGGAAGCGGTTTCGGTAGCGTAGGCTTCTTTACAATAGGCTATTTTATATCCTTTTTGTGCAATACGTAATGAAAGAATGAAGTCGTCAAGCAGGGTGTCTGACGGCATTTGTTCGAATAACTCCGTCCGTACGGCAAATAACTCTCCTGCTGCTCCGACTGCCGAATGCAACCGGTAGTCTAATGCTTTCAGGGCTGATTCGTATTTCCAGTAAATACCTTCTCCCGCCGTAGCTCCCTGGGCAGTGTTTGTTTCCACTCTTTTTTCTCCGGCTACGCATCCGACCTCCGGATTGGAGAATTGGCGGATAATTTCATGCACGGCTTCTTTATTAAGCATGGTATTTGCATCCGTAAAGATGACGTAGGGCGTTGTTATATATTGTATACCTCGGTTCAGGGCGGCTGTTTTCCCTTTGCGTTGCGGTTGGAAAAGCACGGTTACTTCCGGATATTGTTTCAGGAGTTCATTCGTACGGTCGTTCGACCCGTCTGTAACCCAAACGATTTTCAGTTTATCGGTCGGATAGGCGAGGGCATGACTGTTCTCCATCTTGGAAGCAACGATATCTTCTTCATTGTATGCCGCAATGAAGAGGGTAACTTCAGGAAGAGGCTCGGGCAATCCTATGCTTATGGGTTTTTTGAAGAGTTCTTTTACTTTTACTAATACATATAATAATATACCGTATCCCAGATAGGTATAGAAGACTATAAAGATACCGATCCAAAATAGCCATTCGATTACAGTGTAAAATACTTCTTGCATGGTTTTATATTTATTTATCTGATAAAAGAGATTCCGTCTATTCCTCCTTTAAGCAAAGGAAGTATCAGCTTGAATTTTCCTTGGCATAAATAAGTCAGAAAGTGCTTAGGTAAAGCAACAAAAAGCTGATATAGATAGGAACATTTCCTTTCAAATGGGTCAGACAATGTTCTTTGGGCAAATATCAGGCGATTGCGGGTATGAAAATATACTTGTAACGGACTTTGCAGACCGACACTGGCACTTTCTTTATGTCCGACGACTGCCTGAGGTTCATACCAGATACTAAATCCGGCTTTATGCATGAAGGTACACCAATCCAGTTCCTCATAATACAAAAAATAGTATTCGCTCATATAACCGAACTTTTGAATATCAGCCGTCCGGATCATCATGGCTGCTCCATTGGCAAAGGCTGTTTCCTGCGGGACATCAAACCTTCCGTCGTCTTCCTGTGAGTAGCCGATGAATTCGTTACGGAGTGTTATGTAACTCATTGGAGTGGCTCCTGCATATTGCAGTTTATTGTTTTGCGGCCAGAAAGTCGTTTTAGGGGAGACACATCCTATTTTTTCATCACTATCCAGCCGTTTTACCAGTATCTCAAGAATAGGGCGGGTAATGATCGTATCGTTATTCAGGAAAAACAAGTAATCACCGGTTGCCTGTTTGACGCCGATGTTATTTCCTTCTGCAAATCCGAGGTTTATATCGTTTCGTATTACTTTTGCATCAGGATATTTTTCTTTTAACAAAGTGTAATCATTCAGACTGGCTGAACCGTTATCCACAACAATCAGTTCGTAAGGATAATTTTCATGCCGTTTTAATGATTCAATCATTTCACATGTATCTGTGACCCCGTTATAATTAACAGTGATTATGGAGACTTTTTTATTCATGATTATTCTTTTTAGTGATATGATGCGGTGTATTGTTGAAACTCATGTCTTTCTTTTTTACGCGGCAAATCGAAGCCGTGTAACTGCGTAACAGTGCTATCATCATTGATGGTAGTTTTGTTATGCTGACGAAAAAGTCTTGGGTGTACATATTCCGGGGTATTGCTAAGAGATATGTTCCTATTTTGATGATTAGCAGGTAATACCATTTAATTGCAACGGGAAACGATACGACAGACCAGAAGAGTATCATCAGGAATATCAGCAAAAAACGGACTGGTCTGGGGAAAGGGATCCATTGGATGACCTTGTCAATATATGACAGATTTATCTTCCTTATATTAAAATCCTTTGTTATCAGGGAAAATGCAAGAATCTGAGCATGGAACCATCTTGACCGTTGTCTGATCAGAATGTCTTGTCTGGCGGTCTTCTCATCATATACATATATATCATCACTGTAATCTACGAATATGTTGTCTCTGGCCAGGATAGCTTCCAGTTCTTTGTCTTCCGCAAAGGTTTTGCACTCATGCATATGTTGTTTCAGCCATTCAAAATCAAAAACCATTCCGGAGCCGATCAAAGCTGATGATAGTCCGACGTTCACACGTCCTTTTCTGAATATAGTATTATTTATCTCTTCTGAAATGCCATCCCACACGGCAACGGATGTGTTTTCATTTTTCCGGGTTCTGTGGGCCTGCAATACTTTAACTGTTTGTGTGGCTTGGTTTATGCGGGTCAGGAAGTCTGTGTCGGTAATATTATCGGCGTCCATAATAATAACCCGGTCAAATCCTTCCAAGTGATCTAATGCATAAGATATGGATTTATGCTTCATACTTTCTTGAAAGTCAGGAGTAAAAAGAGTTATTGGCAATTGCCCCAAAGCGAGATTGGTTGCCTCCTCCATATGATCAGAGACCACTACTACCTGAAATTTATCCCGGGGATAATCTTGCTTCATAAAACTTTCAACAGATTCTTTTATTACCCGGTCTTCCTTATAGGCAGCAAAGATAACTACAATGCTTTGTGTTTTAACATGGTCTGTCTTTCCTTTTTTTCTTTTGACAAAAGAGGCCAAAGTGAAAAAAAGATTGTATCCTGTGAATAGTACAGTGATAACAAACAGTAGAATATCTATTTTTAAAATAAGATTCATTTCTTTTTTTTACAAAAATAGAGATAAATATTAGTAAACTTTGATTTTCAATAAGTTTTTTCGCCTCTGATACAAAAAACTTTTAGCAAAGAGGCGTCTTGTATTATATATGCAAGCCTTCTGCAAATAAAAGACTTTGCAGAAGGCTTGCTATGAATAACTTACGTCCATGCAATATTTTATTTACTATTATTATATTCTGCCAGAGAGATTGGTTTGTGAACGAATATCCTCCTTTTTATCATTGTTTTTATCAAATGCATAATGACCTTTATTGATATTGCAACATCTTGTTGTTTAGAACGAATTGGGAAAATTTTATGTTGCATCTCTTCAGTCCATGTCTTTTCAAAAAAGGATCTGTAATATTCGTCTTGCGGATTGACTAGTATATCAATTGTATCATTCCATTCATATCTGACTGTATTGACCTGATGGTAGGACAAATAGAAAGTTCTTAAGGCCAGACTTTGATACGGAAGAAAATTGAGAAAAGTTCTCCCGTAGTCGGGGTATATCCTTGGCAATTTGTCCTTTTCAAATAGTACTAGTTTACCATCTATTTCCAAACAAACCCATTTGTGGGCTAATTTAGGAAACAAGGACTCTCCAACTAAACTAGGTAGTTCCAGATATCCTTTTGATGCAACACGCTGTAACTCTTTTACAAATCCAATAGGATCATCAGTGTGTTCAAGAACCTGATTACATATAATGTAATCAAATTCTTTATTCTGGAATGGCATGCTGGCGCCATCCGCATTTATAAATTTCTGGTGGGGGAATATCTTTACCTCTCCACTTCTGTGATAGTTCGAGCTGATGTATTTCTCAACAATTACATTCGCCCGATAGCTGGGATTATGCCCGCTACCTACTTCTAATACATAATCACTCTTTTTAATATTCAGATCATAACGATCTATTGGTGTACGATGTCCCATAGCTTTTATTTTTTAGTTATTTATTCTTCTATCGCTTTTATAACTTTATTCATTTGTGCTTCCCATGAAAGTGAAAGAATAGAGCTTCTTATTTCCAAAGGGATAGGATTTAACTTTTTGTAAAACTCTATTATTTTATTTACTTCAATAGGACTTTCGTCTGCCGGGACCTTTAAGATGTAAGGCTTGTCCTCAAAGTCACTGTCTTGTTCCGAATAGATGAAAGATAAGCCGCGAGCCGCATATTCCCGGTTCTTAAGTGTTTTTATATTGGTTATACCACTACGATGGCGCGCCAGACTACCAATGGCCATATCTGATTGTTCAAAAAGCTGATCTAATTCTTCACCATGTTTTGCCCCATGTAGAATGATATAAGGCTCCAGATGATTTGTTTCAATCAGTGGTAAAATATCATTTTTCTCTCTTTCCCCAAAAAAATTACCGACTAGGTGGAAAAACACTTTGTAATCGGGGGTTTTCTTATAATAATTAACCAGGCCTTGTACAAGACGGTCGAATCCATGCCAGTAATGTATCTCTGCGACTCCAATCAAATGGAGTTCGTGAGAAGTGTCATTTGTTTTTTGTTTCAATTTTATTTTGTTAAAATCGACTCCATTGGATATCTGGATTGTGGAAGTACCAAAAATACTTTTATAATCAGAAAATGTAACAATCCGGCATAATTGTTTGGCTAGACTATTCCTGAAATACTTATCCAGAAATCGTTGTAGTTTTCTTTCGGAAGAGGGTGTCTCATTATCATAGGGGTAAGTCGGAATTTCCATAACAACACGAATGTCCGCTTTACGCATTTTTTTTACCATTTTGATCGTAAACGGGTTGGCATTATGATCTGAACGGATATATACGAAACGAATACCTTCATTAATTGCATAATCTGCGATTGAATTGAACTCAATCCGTTTTAGTAGTTTTCCTTTTATTCCCCGTCCATAATCACATAAAATGGCATTATCGATCATCCTGTATTTGTTTCCATCGGACTCGCTCAGATAACAGGTTTGTACATCTAAACCACAGGCCTTTAATGCATCTACCTGATAATGTATTTTTTTACTGATACCATTTGTTTCACTGAAACCATGATATACGAGGAATAGGGCTTTCATCTTTTAATTTTAGATTTAATCAGATTGATAATATCATATTCTCCTTTTATTTGTAAGTATGCTACATAGACTATTGCGGATATGCAGCCTTTTAATAATAGACTGATGTATATAGGATATTTGTCCGACACATAATATATAGGTAATATGCAAACAATTAATATTCCTGTAAGCAAAATGGGAGAGACGAATTGCTTCCAAAATGTCTGAAGATCTTGTTTAAAGGTGATTTTGTACATCCAGATATAACATTGTACAAAGTTTATTGTAAATGTAAGGGATATACACCATGCTACAGCTTCTAATGTCTTGAAAAAAAATATTCCGGTTAATATTCCTATGATATTGAGCAGAGTAGAGAATACCCCACAAATAAATAAACTTTTAGTATCATTTGCTGCTTGAAAAATGGATCCGGAGGTAGAAAGGATTACTTGTATACCGACTGATATAGATAGTATTTGAAAGACAGGAACAGAAGGCATCCATTGTTCACCAAAGATAATCAGGATTATTTCCCGAGAGCAAAACCATAATAACACAGATAAGGGGAATCCAATAAAAGCCAGGAAACGAACTACTTTATTATATGAATCTGAAAGCCTGGACAAATCGTTTTGAAAGTCTGCGAATATAGGATGCATAACCGGGGATATGACATGTGTGATATTCTGAAGAGGCAACATCATGAGACGGTATGATTTTTCATAATATCCTAATGAAACCATATTCATATATTTTCCTATCAGCAATTTATCTAAATTCCGACTGAAATAATTGATTACATTGAACATAAATTGATAAGTAGAGAAGCTAAGAATTTTTTTCATGGATTGAATCTCCCATGTACCGGATAACTTCTGTGGTTTTTTCTGAAAAGATATGAGAAATAGTAATATACTGGACAATATAGGATTAATGATTAATGCATATAGTCCGGCTCCCATAAAAGCGGCAGTTATGGCTAAACTTCCTCCGGCAATTTGAATTGTTAAACTACGATATGCTATGAATTTAAATTCTTTTCCTTTGAATAACAATGCATTTGGTACGATGTTGGCAGAGGCGAAGAATAAGTTCAGTGACAGTAGTTGACAGATGCTTAATAACGTATCGCTTTCGTAAAAATGGGAGATTGGCCATGAGCATAAGAAAAAAATCATAGAGATACCAATACCCAACCAAAGGGTAAAGGAAAAGATATTGCTGAGATCATTTTCGGATAATTCTTTATTTTGTATGATTGCCGGTGCTATTCCAAGATCGCTGAATATACCAAAAAAAGAAATAATAACTGTTGCAATTGCTACTACGCCAAAATCTTCCGGCTCAATGAGACGAGCTAGTATCCCGGCTATTACTAAGGATATTATTATTCCTGAATATTTAGCTATTGCCGTATAAAAAACACCGGATAGAAGTTCTTTCTTTGTGGAAGACATGTAATCTATTTTTTTAAGAATGATTTAAACAGTAAAATAAGGATGTTTTTTCCGGAGACATACCTTTTGTAGTCTTTGATACAGCGTCTTGCTATGTATAAGCGATCTTTAAAAGGCATTTTGTAAGATAACCATACGGCTGCATTCAACATTTTAGACAAATGTTTATCAACTATATACCGTGTTTCTGTATGTTCAGAGGCATAAGTAAATAATCTATCTGTAATGATAAAATAACTATCTATGTTTTTTAAAGAGAATTTACGTGTCATAATGGAGTCACAGCGAAGTCTTCTCTTAAAAAAATCTTTGTGTATACACATCACTCGATTTGACTGTAAATATAATAGAGTACTGAATAACTGATCTTCATGGATAATGCCGGGAAGAAAAAGAAGATTTATTTCTTTCAGAAACTTAGTATTTATAAAATTTAAGCAAGCAGACGGAGTATATTTACTGTTTTCAATTAAGAGCGTAAATAATTGTATGCCATCATACAATATATCAGGATTAGTACAATCTTTACGTTGATAATTAATGTTGATATCGAAATCTGCCTCCTTGTTAAGAATATTGGCATCGAAAAAAATAAAATCTAAAGCATTTTTCTCACATTTGAGAAAACATGACTCCAAAGCGTCAGGTTCAAGATAGTCATCGCTATCCATGAAATATAGATATTTCCCTTTAGCTAAATAAATTCCTTGATTACGAGTAGCGGACAAACCTTTATTTTCTCTGCTATAGATCTGTATTCGGTCATCTTCATTTGCTAATTTTCGGATTATGGATAAAGAGTTATCTGTAGAACCATCATTTATAATAATGATTTCTATATCCTGTAGGGTTTGATTCATGATAGACCTGACGGCCTCTTCCACGAACTCTTCAGTGTTATATACTGGTATTATAATGCTAACCATAGAGTTTGACATTGGATTCATGTTATATTTTGATCCACTTTTGTATATTTGGATCATATCTTTTTATGATTTTTGCAGGGTTTCCCACAGCAATACAGAAATCCGGTATGTCTTTGGTAACAACACTTCCTGCACCGATTTGACACCTTTTTCCAATATGCACTCCGGCTACAACGACTGAGTTTGCTCCTATATGCGAATCATTATCAATCACAACTTCTTTTTTTACAAGAGGCTGTTCATTGGAGTCGCAAGTACCGTCTTCATATCCGTGGTTAAAACCTGAGATGAATACATGTTGTCCCAAGCCAACTTTATCCCCTAGCTTTGCCGGACCGATAACTACAGATCCTATGCCTATTCTGGCATTATTTCCAATAATAACATCTCCTGCACCATTATTTATGGTAGTAAAGTCTTCTACTAAAGAATCTGTACCAACAACAAATTGATTCCAGGGAAACACATCTATTCTTGACCGATTTCTTCTGATAACAGCCCCTTTTCCTTTTTTATGCAAAAAAGGATTCACAAACCATTTAACCCAAAGTCTGGGCCTCGGATTTTTAGGAGATGATATTAAAAACAAAATGAAATGTTTTAGTGTCTCATTTTGTTTTATTTTTTTTTTAAGACTACTATTCATAATTTTATCCTATATATTCCGATAGATTTTTAATAAAGATAAAGCTGTACTCTTCCAGGAGAATTTATTTACTCGTTGTAATCCGTAATCGACTTGTCCGACATAATATTGATGATCATTCTCTAATAAGAGTAATTTATTTGCAATATCTTCTTCATTGAATGGATCTGCCAGTATTCCTTTTTCACCTGCAATTTCCGGCATGGCAGAAGTATTTCCCGCAATTACAGGTGTGCCGCAAGCCATTGCTTCAAGCATAGGGATACCAAAACTTTCCCGGAGTGATGTATATAGAAAAGCATATGCTCCATTATATAAATAAGCCAAATCCTTGTTGGGAATGTATCCCGGATAGGAGAGATAAGGTTTGATCTCTTCTATTCCTTGTTCTTTAAGTATAATATCTAGCTTGTCTTCTTTTAAGTCGGCAATCAGTAGAGGACGTTTTTTCTCTGACTTCTTTAAGTAGATACTATAAGCCTTTAATGTGCGTGGCACATTTTTTTTAGGATCAGTATTTCCTAAAAAGAAAAGATACTCTTGACCTGCTATATATTTTTCTGTAACAGATGCTACATCAGGTATTGGATGGAAATGCTGATTATAGCCATTGTATATTGCCGTTATCTGATTCTCACAAAGATGTAATGCCTTTTTAATACGGTTACATTCAAAATTGGAGACTGTGATGATCTTTTTGCATTGGGGGAGAATGCGAGGAACGATCCAGCGACGATAATACCATCCCATATTTTGATACCACGATTTATTTCCGCTTTGCCGCGGTTCTAAAAATATAATATCATGTAGTGTCAGTATCAAGGGTACCGGGCAATAAATAGGAGCTGTGTTACTTGTACAATGTAGTAAATCTGCTTTTATCTTTGCTACGGCACGAGGTAAGGCAATCTGCTCCCAAAGTGGATATGTAGGACAGTTGACTTCTATGATATGCATATTGGGAGTCTCCTCCAGACAGCGATCATCTCCCGGACTTACAAAAATATAATACTCATTCTCTTTATCTATTTTTTGTAATTCCCGTATGCTTTCTAAAGCAACGAAGTCCATTCCATGTTTATTAGAACGGAATATACGTTGAGCTTCAATGGCTATTTTCATATTTTACAGAGTGTTTAGTATGGATAAATTTTTTGCTTCCTCCTCTTAACCGGAAAAGGTTTAGAAACATAAGAAAAAACAGAATTGGCAAACTGATGATTGCCTTTTTAAACTGCTTATCAACCAGATAATCGGGAACTGCTAAACTGAAGGTTATACCAATGAAAAGTAATAATCCCCACCATTTAATTGATAGAAATATATTTATAATAGTTAAAAAACAAGCGATAAGGATAACGAATCCTAACAACAAAATACGGGGGGGTATCATCCATTGGAATAGCTTATCACAATAATCCCATTTCCCGCTCAACATCGCTCCGGGTAATTGAGAGATCCCTGAAAACAGATTATTGAATTGAGTCGCTAACCAACGGCGTCGTTGGTTGTAAAATTCTTTTTTATCTCTTACTTTTTCATCATAGGTATAGACATCTTCCAGATATTCAATATATATATTTTGTAAAAGTAATTTGCGTTCCATGTGTTTGTCTTCGCCTATTTCATCAATATCCTGGATCATCTTTTTGAATAGATCATATTCGAAAGCCATTCCTGACCCACTTAAACCGGAAGAAAATCCAAGGCGTGTATGTCCTTTTCTAAAAATAGAGTTATTAATTTCTTCACTGACAGCGTCTAATACAGCCGTGTTTGTATCCCGGTTCTTAGCAACTCTATGTGTTTGTATTGCCAAGCATCCGGAATAGAAGGCATCGTTTATTTTATCCAGGAAATGAGGATTTACTACATTATCCGCATCGAGTACAACTACCATATCATAAGATAATTTGTTGTCTTCTATGTATTCGATCGCTTTTTGTAATGCATAGATCTTAGTACTTCTCGGATCAGATATTTGGGTCACCATTGCTGTTGTTCCCTCCAATCTGGCGATTGTATCTTCTCGCATTTGATCAGATATCACGATCACATCATATAACTCTCTTGGATAATCCTGCTTGAAAAACGATTGTACAGAATCGACAATCACATCATCTTCCATATAGGCTGGGAACAATATGACATATCTGTGTTTCTTATTTGCTTTAGGATAAGAATAGACAGCCTTTTTTTTAGAATAGGCTGCAAAAATGAATAGATATAAGACTGCTATAAGGAAAAGTAAAAACAAAACAGCATCTATAAGCAGAAATAAATACTCCTGTTGATCTATCCAGTTATTTTTTAAGCTAAATAATAGTTCTATCATGTTTTATTATCAACTAGTCGGTTTATGAATAATTTTTGATTTTATCACTGAGTTCCTTATCAAAATATTTTCCGTTTAAAATGAAACTCATACCCATGAATACTATAACCATCGTGGGGAATTGTCCCCAAAATGAATTTCCATATGCACTTAAAAACATACCGAATATAGCACATAGCCATCCTGTCAGTATCCCTTTTAGTTCGGGATCATATATATTAAACATTAAAATCCATGTTCCACGAGCTATGGTAATAAAAACCATACCTAAATATAATATTAAACCAATGATTCCTGTTTCAACCCATATCTTGACATACCAAGAATCAGTAGGAATAGATGTTGTAAAACGTCTGGATACTTTCACACCCAAACCATCACCAGATAATCCTAATCCTTCTCCGAATGGTTTGTATTTTAAATATTCTTTTAATCTTTCCTGGTTTTCTTTACGGACAATATATGAAGCATCTTTACTTGGTGTAAATGCTGTTCTCATTCTTCTGATAGTCGCATTACTTTGACCGATCATTGTAAAAGCGAAGAACACGTAAATCAGAACTAAAGAAGCTGTTCCAGTTAAAATAGACCGAGTCTGTTTGCTTACTACGGTATAAAGTGCTAATCCGGCCAGTGGTACAATTATTGCCCCTCGAGTACCGGAAAGCATCATTGTATACAAAGAAGCAATAGCTACGCTTGCGTAATAAATCTTGAAAGTTTTATTTTTCATATACAAAGATGTTATACCAAAAATAATACCAGCACCTCCCATATTGGATCCCATGTTACTCGCATCTGTGAAGAAGGAGAAATAACGTATACCGGAATGAATTATATGGGTCGTTGCACCTCCATTGTTGAGCCATCGGGTTTCATAGGTATCAAAACCAAAATATTTTTGCATAAAGGTTTTTGATATGGCCAATATAGTGAATAATGAAAATGTAAATAAAAGAACTTTCAATGTTTTGTATCTGGTACATAGTAGTGAGGTAAGAATTGTTATAATTAGTCCGTTAATGATTAACCCTCTAGATAAAATCCACCCTTCAAATACTGCACTTGGATTCATCACTTCCAAAATGCAATAGAAGGCCCATAATGCTGATAATGCACTTAGAATGTGGAAGCTTCTTTTCCATTCTATATTATGATAGAGTGCACTATGCACAAAAATAAGTACAAGGGTAAGTACATATAAAATATCCATGATTATACTTATTCCTTCTATAGGCATATAACGGGTGATCCCCAAAATGAAATAATTGATAGTAAAGATTATGAATAACATTAACTGAGGATATCTTAAGATTAGGATTCCTGCGATACATATTAGTGGAAGTGCTGTAATTCCTGCAAAAAGTACCATATTCATGGATAATAAAGCCATGAGAATACCAACCAGCCCTATCAATATAATAAGATAGAGAAGCTTTATTGAACGAGTTTCAACTGGTATGTAATTACTGTTATTCATACTTATTCCTTTATAGCAGAGTTTCTTGCGGTTAATCCCATATATATAATACGATTGGAAAATGAACGTATAGAAGTTTCCGGAGGCAATTGACCTGTAAAATCTTCTACAGCTTCACGGCTTGCATTATTTAAATAAAGGAATAACGGCTTGTCTTGAGCCATGTCCATTAGATATTTCACAAATTCTTCATCACTATTCTTCCATACTCTATGGGCATTAGCTATTAAAAGGTTTACATCTGCTTTATTTAATAGACAAATCGGCAGACTATTATCTTTAATAGAAGGATATTCCAATAGGAGAATATCCATTTGATCATAGTCTTCTATGTAGGAACTTATTTCTCCTGAAGATAGATATGTTGCATCAATTGGGAAATCTATTCCCGCTACCAGATATTTGACATTGAATCCGATTTCTTTCCAATATTCTAATAAATATTGGCAAACAAAACTTTTCCCTTCTTTTCTTTCTATACTTAGTATATTAATATGAAAGGTTTTTCCTTTTTTCATGTGTTGAATAAATCGATTATGCGTATAGGCTGCAGATATTCTGTTACAAGCTTTTATAAATCCTCTGTATTTTAATTGCTGGTTACCCGTGAAAGCGCCTAAAACATTCATTTTAGTAAGTCTGCGGGCACGTTCTGCATCTCGTAGAGTTCTGTCTAATAATTCTACGATTAAATTCAGACCGATAATGAATATTATACTACCGGCAAACGCAGCTATGATTAACAACATTCGTTTGCTTTTATCACTGAAAAGAGGGAATGTCGGTTCTGATATTGTGTTCAATGTTGCAGTAGTTAATTGCAAATTCTTTTGTTTCATTTTTGCCATATTCAGGGCATGTAACACCTGCAAATAAGCTTCTTCTGTCACATGTATTTCACGCTCTTGTCTGTTTATCTGGGTTCCTACAGGAGAATATGTCTTATATTGTTCAGTGAATTCTTTTTTCCTTTGGTCTAATATCTTCAATTCAGCTTTTGCTTTGATGTTGATAATGGTTTGTGCCAACCACTCATTGACTAATCCATCAATAGAAATACCTTCCTTACTTTCTTTATAATTATTGATTTGTTCTGTCAGTGTTGCTACTTTTTTCTCTGCATTCTTTAAATCATTTTTGTATTTCAATAATTCTGGATCGTCATTTTGAGTATCTTCCGTTGTAAATATTTCTATTTCCGTTATTTTTCCATTTATTTTAGATATTTCTTCTAAGGCTTTGATAAACTCGTCGTTAGCTTGTACTAACTTGACGCGAACTCGCATGTATTGTTCAAGGCCTTCAAGTAATTGTGAAGAACTATTGATTCTGCGAATTACTTCTTCATAGCGATTCTCAAAATCTGAAAATGAACCGGCAATAGCTTTTGTTTGTTCCTGATAATTTATTACGCTATTCTTGATATTGTAATCCGTAAGTTCGTTTTCGAGATTGTTTAATTGACTTCGTAATCTCTTTTGCTCGGCTTCGTAATATTTTACGATGTCGTCAGCAGTTTTATATTTTAATTGATCATATGAAAAGCGTAACTCTTCACTAAGGAGTTTCACAGTTGTTAATGTGATACCAGGGTCCGTAGATGTGTAAGCAATATCAATCAAGTCGCTATTCCCCAGGCGTTTTACAATGATTTGGGATAATGCATTATAACTATAATAAGGAGTGAATCCGTTAAATAGCTTATACAAGAAATTATGCGTATCACTTTGTTTGTATTTCTCAAGATTAATTATCGTTTTCTTAAAAGAATCTTTATCAATTAAATTCAGGACTTCTTTAGGAACAAAACTAACCAGGTTCTGATAGTTTTTGGCTGTAATATATTTATTATCTATATTGGGATCTCCATTAATAAGATTCAATGCTAATAATTTCATTGATACGGTTTCTAAAGTTCCTTTTGACTTAGTCAGATTTACTAGATTATCGAAAGTATTGTTTACACTCATCCAATCCGGTTTACTTTCACTCTCTAATCCGGTATTGGATGTAATGCCAGTATAGATAGATGTACTCACGGTATATTTTTTTTGCATGAACTGTGTAAAGTATGCAACTAACGCTGTGACAACTAACGTTCCTAATATTAGTTGATAGCGAATGCGATGTAGAAAACGGGATATATAGAGTGTGATATCCATAAGTTATCTGTTTATGATCTTTACATTTGTGAGCATCTCTAGTAGAGTGACAGCATTATGTAAAGCTGTTCGTCCTTCCTGATAAAGGATGATTGCATTAGTACGTCTTCCTTTCTCTATAGAGAGTTCTCCGATACCAATTTTTCCGTTAATGAAGTCTTGTTCGGATATTTTCATTTGGGCATTATATAATGCAGCAGCATCTGATTTAGCTTTCAGGGTAGCTAAAGATTGTAATACATTATTATAAGCTTCCAATATTTTTAATTTTCGTTCTTCTATTGACATCTCATATTCGTAATCCAGTTGGCGGAAATGTGCTTTCTTGGCTCTTATCTTTTGCTTGCGGCTGGCCAAATCGCCGAAAGGTATTGATATGGATAGTCCTGCGCTATAAGTGCTTTTATTACTTCCTAGACTTGTCATAAGTAAAGGATCATCAACTGTTTCTGTTGATGATAATTGCACGATTCTTCCGTATTGGTATTGTCCGTATATCCTGAAATAGTTTAGCCATTCTCTCCTTGACACTTTCATTTCAGCATTAGCTTCTTCCCGTTTGGCTTCATATATCTTTATTGAAGGATGATCGTAAACAGATTGTAAGAAAACAGAAAGAGGAGGAAGTTGAACCCGTTCATAGTCGTCTAACATGGCCTGTATAGAATCTGCATTGACCATGGCTGTTACTTCTACTGTTGTAGCTTTGTCAAAATAGTTGCTTTTCTTTTTTTGACAGAAACAGTAAGACGTATTTATCAGTAACAATATAATGAGAATATTTTTCATCAGATATTTATACATCCTCCTTTTGGATAAACGCTGTGAACGTTTTAATAATGATCCTCATATCCATACGGAAAGAAAACTCTTTTGCGTACTTGATATCCAGTTGTTTCCGCTCTTCGGCAGACATTTTTCCTGCACCACCCCGTTTTTCAACTTGCCAGAGTCCGGTCAGTCCGGCAGGACCCATGAAACGTTGCACATATTCGTCGCTTGTAAGCAATTCGGCTTCGTAAAGGGGGAGAGGACGGTTTCCTACAACAGACATATCACCTTTTAGGATGTTGAATAATTGCGGAAGTTCATCAATACTATATTTTCGAATGAAATGACCGACGCGAGTGATTCGTGGGTCGTTTTCCAGTTTGAAGAAGGCATTAGAACGTTCGGTTCGTTTAGTTTTTAGGTAGTTATTTTCGGAAGTACTTAGGTTGTCCGAAAATAAAAGTATATCCTGTTCCTGTTCTTGTTTCTGTTCGCTGGAACAGGATCGCTGAGATATCTCAGCAGCCGAAGAAGAGTTTAAAGACTCTTCTTCGGCTATATTTTTTGTATACTGATTTAATTGCTGATATTCAGTCAGCCGTTTGTCTGCATCCGAATACATGGAACGGAACTTGTAAAAGTCAAAAATCTTATAATTGCTGCCTACACGTTTCGATTTATATACAATCTTTCCATTACTTTCGGTACGAATAGCTAATGCTGTCAGGATAAGTATCGGGGATAAGCAAAGAATAGCGGACCCCGAAGCCAGGATATCGAATGTTCGCTTCCATAAAGGGAGTCTGAATTCTGTCAAAGATGATATCTGATTATCTTTTCTGGCTTTTTCCTTTTCTTTAAAATCAATAATAACAGAAAATAATTTCTGCAAATCATCCTTGGAGGTGTTCTTTGATATCATGCAATCAGTGCCAGCTCTCAGATAAGGAATTTTCTCTTCCTTACTTAACGTTTCACTGATTAAAATAATGTATAAGGTAGGATATAATTTATGCAGTTGAGCGATAGTGGGTATATCTGTTGCCATATCGGACCTCTCCATAAAAACACAAAAATCGATGTATTCAATACTGGATAGACAAGATTTTATCTGCTGGAAGGTGATACATTCGATGATTTTGCATTGCAAAGTTTCACGTAAGTGAGCGGCAAGAGGAATATTATGTCCCCAAAAGATATATTCCATACAAAATGTTGTTATTTACCCTAGCGTTTAGTTATTTATCTCAAAAGTCTTTTTACCCGAACCCTTAATTCTTCAGGATTAAAAGGTTTCAGAATAAAATCTTCTGCCCCTTCTTCAAAAAGACGTATTCTGTTCGCGCTACTTTCAACGCTTGACAGAATCAATACCGGAATGTGATTAAAAAGAGCATTCGCCTTTAGATAACATAAGAATTCTTCTCCACTCATTTCGGGCATATTCAAATCGGATATCACTCCGTCAGGAATATTTCCTTCATTAAGCCAGGCTATAGCTTTAATCGGATTTTCTCTATATGTGACGTCATATAGAGAAGATAAATAAAGCATTATAATCTTTGCTATCTCCGGCTTATCATCAACCAATAGAATTGACTGTTTCATGTTTTTATATACTAGTGCTGTTTTTATTTGCTTCAATGCACAAAATTAAAATAATTATTTAATAAAACGTATAAAAATCAAAGGTTTTTCCTGGAGAATAGTCTTTTCTCCAAAGAATGTTATATATGAAAATTATTCTTTAAGTTTGCAAGGCGAAATCTAGTCGTTATTTTGAATTGATAAATAAAGAAATGAATATACCCTTTAAAGTATTAAATATAAGCATTATACTCGCCGCTATGCTTTCCGGTTGTCAGCCGGAAATGCCTGTTACATCTTCAATAATAATTGATTTGGACGGCTTTTCTGTTCCTGTTAATAAAAATTTGTATGGAGTAACAATTGAAGAGATAAACCATGCCATTGATGGGGGAGTATATGCAGAGATGATACAAAATCGCAGTTTTGAGGATGGAGTGCCTCCTTTAAACTGCCCTTATGATGCCAAGCGAAATGTATTAAGCACGCCTAACGGATGGACGATCCCCTTTATTCGTCCCGATTCAACACCCGGCTGGCGGAAAATTTCTTCAAATACCAGTATATGGCCTGATAATAAAGAGTTGATTAATGATAAAAATAAACGTTCTTTATTGGTTTCTGTTGCCGCTTCTTCGGAAACCGGGAGAGGAGGCGTAGTTGCAACCGGTTATAATGGACTTTCCATACGTGAGGGTGAAAAATATGAATTGTCCTTATATCTGAAAGGCGGGTCGATGATTCCTAAAAAGGTTCGTATCTTTTTAGGCGATTCTGTGGCAGAAACACCTTTGAGTGAAACTTTTGATGTTTCTCCGATATATGAATGGAGGAAATACAAACATACGTTTACCGCTTCGGAAAGCACAAATAATGCTGTTTTGGCTATTACGGCAGATACTTCTATTGTATTCTGGATGGATATGGTTTCTCTATTTCCTCAAAAAACCTGGAAAGACAGGTCTAACGGTCTGCGTCCTGATTTAATGGAGATGATTTCTTCGTTGAACCCCCAGTTTGTCCGTTTTCCGGGAGGGAGTTTTGTAGAAGGTTATACGGCCGGAACGTATCCGGTCTGGCATGAAGCCATTGGAGATATTTCTACACGCAGGAATTTCTGGAATATATGGGCGTATGGTTCGACCAACGGTATGGGGTATCATGAATATCTGCAAATGTGCGAAGATTTGGATGCGGAACCGCTTTATGTGATTAATAGCGGGGTGACAAGCCAAAGCCGTCGGCCCCGTTATGAGGATATTACAGCTATGAACAAGTTGGTTCAGGATGCATTGGATGCGATTGCTTATGCCAATCAGCCTGCTGATTCGACTTTTGGTGCTATGCGTGCCAGGAATGGGCATCCGGAGCCCTTTGACTTGAAATACATAGAGATTGGGAGTGAGAACTATGGGCAGGAATATTCAAAGCGTTTTGACCTTTTTAAAAAAGCTATTAATGAGGCTTATCCTGAAATTACTGTGATTAAGAGTTCATTTATTTCAGGGAAAAACCGTAACGAGTGGACTGATTATCATTTTTATTCCGGTGAAGATTTCCTTATCGCAAATCATGACAGATACGAGACCGGGCAATATCTGAGAAGATTTCCTGCGGTTTTCATCGGTGAGTTCAGTATGGGCGATGTCTCTTTGCAAGGAACTTTGCGGGCGGCGATAGGAGAAGCCTGTTTTCTGCTTGGTGTGGAGAGTAGTCCGGAAGTGGTAAAACACCTGGCCTATGCACCCGTATTGGGAAATGTAAATTATGATTTTCAGAGATATCCGGCTATTTCTTTTAATAATAACAGTGCAATCGGGTCTCCTTCTTATTATATGATGAAGATGTTTTCGGATAACCGGGGAGATGATTTGCTGAAAACAGAAATAGAAACATACAGCAGGCCCCAGGTTACATTCGGATATGCAGGAATCGAACTGTTTGATAACAGTTATGACTTTGAAGATGTGCGGATTGATGGCAAATCTGTAACGGATGCGATAGTCAGGACCGGAGGTTGGAAAGTAAATAACGGTACATTAACTCCCGATGCCAACCGTTGGAATTATATCTTAATGGGCGATTCGACAGCCCACGATTACACTTTTTCCATGAGAGTGAGAAGGAATAAAGGAAGCGGACAGATTCAGCTTCGTGTACGGGATAATGGAAAAGAAGGAGAGGCCAACGACCATATTGCAGTTTCCATAGCTCCCGGAACCTGTGAGTTCTATCGTTCAGCCGGTGCGGTTAAAGACACATTGCGTTCTCCTGAACCTTATTCTTTTGAAAGTAACCGTTGGTATGATGTGAAAGTGGTTTGTAAGGATGAAGCCGTAAGTTGTTATGTCGATGACAAATTGGTGCATGAGGTTGTATTACCTCCGCTGCCGTCGCTGGTTTCTGTTGCCACATTGGAGAAGGAGACCAATACGATTATACTGAAAGTCGTAAATACGACACAACATGAAGAAAAGACGGAATTGAATATAAAAGGTGCTAGTGTCAAAAATGATGCGGAAATCCTTCAATTGACCGGCGAGCCTTTGGTGCGTAATACATTTGATAATCCGACCCGGATTGTTCCAGTATCGAAGAATATCACTTTCTCTCTGGGTGGACCGATGGTTTATTCTTTCCCGCCCAACTCGATTACCATTATGAAGATGAAAGTCGATTAAGATAAAGAAAGGCCCTGAACAGTGATGTCCAGAGCCTTTTTTGTGATTACGAAAATGTGATTAGTGAACCAGCATTTCCGGAGTGATGCGGGTGAATCTTTCTGCATCTGCTTTACGCAGTTTTACACTGCCGTCATTCCAGTTGGAAGGCCATCCGCCGATGATATGTCCGAGGAATACCACTTTGATTTCATGCAGGCCGGCAGCCAAAGCAACAGAAGTGTCGTGGCGTGAGAAACGTTTTACTTCACCGCCATTGTTGATAAGCAGTTTACCGTCAATCCAAACTTCTTCGTTGTCAGAAGAGATATAGTAAACGCCATCTTCCGGAATATTTACATAACCGGTTGCAACGGCAGCATACTGTTTAACGCCTCTCATTGATTCGCTGGTCTTGACAACGCTGGTAAGTTCGCGCAAATCTTTCATGGTCGATTTCTTCCATTCTTTTACGTCAGCCAGTTTCGATGATTCAAGGAACATACCGTCAGTAACCTGCATTTCCAGTCCCGGAGTTGTTTTAGCAACTTCCTTAGCCGGAGCCAGGGCCTGCTTTTCTACAGTGATTGTACGAGTCTTGCTCATTTTACCGGAAGGTAATACGGAGCGGATTTTCAATATGCCTGATTCTGTGAATTCGATAGGAGCAGAGTAAACAGTTGATTCGGCAGTCGGTTCTGTTCCGTCGATTGTATATACCATTTTGACAGGGCGAGTTGTTTTGAATGCCAGAGATGCTTTATCCGTAAATGCAACGAAGTTACATGAGCCGTTCGGCTGTTCCGGTTGTGGGATATGATAGTTGATGTTGTGTGCATCCAGACGAACATAAGCATTATCAAGTCTGCGTTCGAAATCTTTATAATCCTTACGGTTTAGCGGACTCCATCCGATTTCGGCCAAAGCCAACATACGAGGATACATGCGATATTCCATCAAATCGGTGTTGTACATATATTCCGACCAGTTGTTACACTGAACACCGATTACATGCTGGGCTTTGCCTGTTGTAACCAATGTGTCGGGAATCGGGTTATAGCTGTATACCTTTTCAATCGTAGCATATCCGCCGATAGTTACCGGTTCTATTTTGGAATCTCCCTGATATTGGTCGAGATACATACCACCGCTTCCCGGAGTCATAATCACATCGTGGTCCATGTTAGCAGCAGCGATACCGCCGGCTTCACCACGCCATGACATAACAGTTGCAGACGGTGCAAGACCACCTTCCAGAATTTCATCCCAACCAATGATTTTCTTTCCGTATTTGCCGGAAAGATATTTTTCCATACGTTGTACGAAGTAACTCTGCAAACGTTCTTCCGCGCTGTGCTGTTTGTCGCCTTTTAACCCTTCTTCCTTGATACGTTTCTGGCATAGCGGACATTCTTTCCAGCTGATCTTCGGACATTCGTCACCTCCGATATGGAAATATTCACTGGGGAACAACGGGGCGATTTCATCAATCACGTCTTCCAGGAACTTGAATGTTTCTTCTTTGCCGGCACACATTACGATGTCTTCAACACCCCAGATGATACGCGGAGTACCCGGTTCGCCTTTACAAGACAATTCAGGATAACCGGCGATAGCAGCCATTTCGTGTCCCGGAAGTTCCAGTTCAGGAATAACTGTGATGAAGCGATCGGCTGCATATTTCACAACTTCCTTGATTTCTTCCTGTGTATAGAAGCCGCCGTACTCAGTGCCTTCGCCTTCGATACGTTTTGCTCCGACTTCTGTCAGTTTCGGATATTTCTTGATTTCGATACGCCAGCCCTGGTCGTCTGTTAAGTGCCAGTGCATGCGGTTTACCTTGAACAGGGATAATACGTCAATCTGTTTTTTTACGTTTTCAACTGGAATGAAATGGCGGCACGGGTCAAGCATGAAGCCACGGTATCCGAAACGCGGTTCGTCTTTTACCGAAACACATGGAGTGGTCCATGCGATACCGTTTACAACAACCGGACTTTCGATTTCTGCCGGCAACAGTTGCATGAATGTCTGCATACCGTAGAACAAACCTTGCGGAGTTTTAGCTTTTACAACGACTCCATTGGCAGTTACGTCGAGTATGTAACCCTCGTTATTTACGTCCAGTGATTCGTCGATGAGCAATGAAATCCCGTTAGAAACTTCTTTGTCGCCGACTGTTACCTGATAACCTGTTGCCAGATTCATTTTAGAAGCAAAAAATTCAGCCACAGTCTTAGCTTCCGGAGTGGAAGCCTGGAAAGCCATATTTTTGCCAACTTTAAAGACTCCTTCGTTCTGAGTCAGACTTACAGGTACAGGAATTACATTGATACCCTGATTATAAGGCATCTGTTTTGTAGGCCCTTCGCTGCATGACGCAAGGATACATAGTGCTGCGCCTGCACACATTGAAACGAGCTTCTTCATGTTATAAAGATAAGTTTATAGATAATTGTGAATTTTGTTTTTCGTAGGGGCGGCCCTAGCGGTCGTCCCGGTATTTACTCCGGTTAAACAGATATTTTTGCCGCTTATACGGTATTTATATACTATATATAATATAATGTATAGGGACGGCGGTTTTAGTGCCGGCCCTATACAAGGTATTTTACCAAGCGAAGATTGGATATTCTTTCATGATGCTGTTTACTTTTTCGCGAACAGCGGTGATTGTCTTATCACATTCGGGAGCAGAAAGAACAGTGTCGATTAATTCAACGATTTCAGCCATCAGCGGTTCTTTGGCACCACGGGTTGTGATAGCCGGAGTACCGACACGGATACCTGAAGTCTGGAATGCTGAACGGCTGTCGAACGGAACCATGTTCTTATTGACAGTGATGTCGGCAGCAACCAATGCTTTTTCAGCTACCTTACCGGTCAGTTCAGGGAATTTCTTACGCAGGTCGATCAGCATACTGTGATTGTCCGTACCATCGGAAATAATCTTATACCCCTTGTCGATAAATGCTTTAGCCATAGCAGCCGCATTTGCCTTCACCTGAGCCTGGTATGTTTTGTATTCCGGTTCCAGTGCTTCGCCAAAAGAAACGGCTTTAGCAGCAATTACATGTTCCAGCGGACCTCCCTGGATTCCCGGGAATACGGCTGAATCGAGTAACTGCGACATCTTTTTGATTTCGCCTTTCGGAGTCTTCTTTCCCCATGGGTTTTCGAAGTCTTTGCCTAACAGAATGATACCTCCGCGCGGACCACGCAGCGTTTTATGAGTCGTAGAAGTTACGATGTGGGCATATTCCAACGGGTTGTTCAGCAAACCGGCTGCAATCAGACCGGCAGGGTGGGCCATGTCTATCATCAACAGGGCGCCTACTTTGTCGGCGATTTCGCGCATCCGTTTGTAATCCCATTCACGTGAATAAGCAGAACCGCCACCGACAATCAATTTCGGTTTTTCGCGCAGTGCAACTTCTTCCATCTGGTCGTAATCGACGCGTCCGGTTTCTTCTTTTACGTTATATTCTGTTGCTTTATATAGGATACCTGAACTATTTACGGGAGAACCATGAGAAAGGTGGCCGCCATGTGCCAGATTCAAACCGAGGAATGTATCCCCTGGGTTAAGAACTGCCAGGAATACGGCTGCATTTGCCTGTGCTCCCGAGTGAGGCTGGACATTTGCCCATTCAGCATTGAAGATTTGTTTCAACCGTTCGATAGCAATCGTTTCGCTCTGGTCTACTACCTCGCAACCACCATAATAACGCTTGCCGGGATAACCTTCGGCGTATTTGTTGGTCAGGCAGCTTCCCATGGCTTGCATCACCTGGTCGCTCACAAAGTTTTCAGAAGCAATCAGCTCGATACCTTTCAACTGGCGCTGATGTTCTTTTTCAATGATGTCGAAAATGATCTTGTCTTGTTTCATTACATGTAAAATTGGTTATTGCAATGAGTTCTCTGCTTATCAAAATGAGAGAATCGTCGCAAATTTACGATAAATCTTTGGAATTGCAGTGAGAAAAGGGCGAAAATGCGCTGAATGGCTTAGTATAAAAGCGTTTATAACGCCAAACGGTGCCAATGGCAAAAATGGGGTAACGCAAAGAAAAGCGGAATATTGAAGAAGAACGGTCTCCAAATCATTACCCGCTGAAATGTGATTTTTAACACATGGCATTGAATGTGTCTCCGTATGGCTTCGATTGACTTACATGGTCTAACTCGTTGAGTAATAACTTTGCAGACAAAAACAGCGAGTATGGCAAGAAGCACATTCAAAGTGCTGTTCTACGTGAACGGCAGCAAGGAGAAAAACGGTATTGTCCCCATCATGGGACGAGTGACAATCAACGGGACTGTAGCGCAGTTCAGTTGTAAACGGAGCATCCCGAAAGACCTTTGGGACGTGAAGGGCAACAAGGCGAAAGGCAAAAGTGTGGAGGCACGGGACATCAACCATGCCCTTGACAACATCAAGGCGCAAATCATTAAGCACTACCAACGTATTTCCGACCGCGAAGCATTCGTAACTGCGGAAATGGTACGTAACGCCTATCAGGGAATCGGCAGCGAGTATGAAACATTGCTCAAAGCATTTGACCGTGAAAACGAGGTGTTCAAGAAACGTGTGGGCAAAGACAGGACAATAGCAACCTACCGTTCACGGGTGGTGGCAAGAAACCATGTGGCAGCTTTCATAAAGTCTTTTTACAGACGGACAGATATGTCCATGTTGGAGATTACCCCCGACTTCATTAAGGAGTTTGCCGCCTACCTCTCAACAGAGGCTGGACTACGTAATGGAACGATATGGGAGAAGTGTATGTGGCTGAAAGGTGTGGTCATGCGTGCGCATTTCAACGGATTGATTCCGAGAAATCCGTTTGCCCAATTCCATATCAGCCCGAATGTAAAGGAGCGTGAGTACCTGACGGAAGATGAACTGAAGGCGTTGATGACACATGAGTTCAACGATGCCAAGTTATCTTATATCCGTGACATCTTTGTATTTGCCAATTTCACCGCCCTCTCTTTTGTGGATATCAAGGAGTTGTCTAAAGATAACATCGTGGAAGTGAACGGCGAGAAATGGATTATCGGCAAGCGTCACAAGACCAATGTCCCGTTCCAGGTGAAACTTCTTGATATTCCTTTACAGATAATCAAGCGTTACGAGACCAATCAAGAGGACAATCTTGTATTTCCAAATCTCAACTATTGGTCTATTTGCAAGCCACTGAAAAAAGTGATGAAGGAGTGTGGTATAACAAAGGACATATCATTTCATTGCTCAAGACATGGATTTGCCACCCTTGCTTTGAGTATGGGTATGCCCATTGAGAGCGTAAGCCGTGTATTGGGACATACGAACATTGTCACAACTCAAATTTATGCGAAGATTACCACGCAGAAACTTGACAACGATCTGACCATGCTCGGTGATAGATTGAGTAAAACATTTAACGGTATAACAATGGCATGAATATGGAAAGAAGCATCATAACAATAGGTGAATCCGGCAACATTATCATGCCGAACAATACCACCGATATTTGGATGAGCGAACCGGAACTTGTGGAACTGTTTGGGATAATCGCTCCAACACTTCGTGCTGCCATCAGAGCCATATACAAGAGTGGAGCATTAAAAGAATACGAGGTTCATAAGTATATTCGATTGGAGAACGGCTATCATGCAGATGTATTCAATCTTCCGATGATAGTTGCACTTGCTTTCCGCATCAATGGTTTCGGTGCGGAACAGATGCGCAATGCCATCCTTGAAAGGTTGTACTTGCGAAAAGAGAAAACAGTCTTCTTCTTTTCGCTGAGCAGTAACGGAGCAAAAGCATCTAATTATCAGGCATAGAATCTAACAATGTGGCGACATGAAATCATGAAACCGACAAATCTTTATCTGTCAATTGATTGCTGATAAAACATACTGCCGATAAAATGTATTAGTATTCAGTTGAACAAACGTATTACCGTTTTACCAATAATACGTTTTACCAACAAAAACCCGAAGAAGCAGCCCTATAACGGATGTTTTTTCGGGTTTGTTTTATATGCTCATTGCCTGTTTCCTGTGCAATTCGCAGCAAGTTTTTCATTCCATGTAAATTTTGCGCCGTTCTGCTGTGATTTGCTTATCAGGCTTTTGCGTGAGTTGCCGTAGCTTTGCACACGGTTAGTTATTAACGATTTAAGCGAAATGTAAATGAAAACGACAAAGAATGAAAAGGAGGAGTTTATCCGGGTCGGTACAACACTTTACAAGTTAGTGAACCAGCCCCGTCTGAACGGAGGCTATGTAAAGAAACGCATCCCGTGGAACAACGAGACCCTGCGTCAAGACTATGGCAAGGACTACATCGGCAGTGTACCCAAGTATGACGGTTTCTGCACCGTACCCGAACACATCGGCTACCGTCCCGTGGTCGGTAAGTTCCTTAACCTCTATGAACCGATAGACCACCAACCAAAAGAGGGGGACTTCTCGCATATCCAATCTTTGGTAAGGCACATCTTCGGGGAGCAATATGAGTTGGGAATGGACTATCTGCAACTGCTCTATCTGCAACCCGTACAAAAACTACCTATCCTGCTACTGGTGTCAGAAGAACGGAATACAGGCAAGAGTACGTTTCTCAACTTCCTGAAAACCCTCTTTCAGAACAATGTCACGTTCAACACCAACGAGGATTTCCGTAGCCAGTTCAATTCCGATTGGGCGGGCAAACTCCTTATCGTGGTGGATGAGGTGCTGCTCAACCGCAGGGAGGACAGCGAGAGATTGAAGAACCTCAGTACCACACTTTCCTACAAGGTGGAAGCCAAAGGCAAAGATCGTGACGAGATAGCGTTTTTTGCCAAGTTCGTGCTATGCTCCAACAACGAGTATCTACCCGTAATCATAGATGCAGGGGAAACACGCTATTGGGTGCGCAAGATAGACCGCTTGCAGTCCGATGATACCGACTTCCTGCAAAAACTGAAAGCGGAAATACCTGTCTTTCTGCATTTCCTGCAACACAGACAACTTTCCACCGAAAAGGAAAGCCGTATGTGGTTTGCTCCATCATTACTGCATACCGAAGCCTTGCAGAAGATTATCCGCTGCAACCGCAACCGATTGGAGATAGAGATGCACGAACTTATCCTTGACATCATGGACAGTATAGGTACGGATACTTTCTCTTTCTGCTACAACGACCTTCTTCTTTTGCTGGTACACTCGCAGGTAAAGGTGGAGAAGCATCAAGTACGTAAGGTTTTGCAGGAATGTTGGAAACTAACTCCTGCACCGAATACACTTACCTACTCCACCTATCAAGTGGACTATACCCGAGAATGCCGCTACTCTCCCATACGGAGGATAGGACGGTTCTATACCATAACAAGAGAACAATTGGCAGCACTCTGATTATTTTGATGAAATGATGAATAGATATATAACTACACTGATAGATAAAGGTTTGCATCCTCATCAAACATTCATCAAATACAACTTACTGATGAAAAGAGAAAACAGGTCAGACAGACCATGCCTAATAAGGCAGATGATGATTTTCTCTTTTGGTAAGTGCTTTGATGAAACAATGATGAGAACGTATAAGGTTGCCATCCAATAGTTTGGCATACGCATTCATCAATTCATCGGTTTTACAATCATCATCAAACCATAGAAATATGAACATACAAGAAGTAAAGAACATTCGCATTGCAGACTATCTGCAAAGTTTGGGCTACTCGCCCATCAAACAGCAAGGAAACAACCTTTGGTACAAATCCCCGTTCCGGCAGGAAACAGAAGCATCGTTCAAGGTGAGCGTGGAACACAATCTGTGGTTCGATTATGGGCTGGGCAGAGGCGGCAACATCATCTCATTGGCGCAGGAACTTTACTGTTCGGACTATGTACCCTACCTGCTTGGTAAGATAGCGGAGCAAATGCCACACGTCCGACCTGTATCTTTCTCTTTTCACCGGCAGGCATCCGAACCGGGTTTCCAACATCTGGAAGTGAAAGAACTTTTCCATCCGGCATTGCTCCGCTACTTACAGGAACGGGGTATAGATACCACCTTGGCAAAGCCAGAATGTAAGGAACTGCACTTCATCCATAACGGCAAGCCATATTTCGCCATCGGTTTCCCGAATGTGGCGGGAGGATATGAAGTGCGCAACCGTTTCTTCAAGGGCTGCATCGCACCGAAGGACATCAGCCATATTCAGCAGACGGGAGAACCGAGAGAGAAATGCCTCGTGTTCGAGGGCATGACGGACTACCTTTCATTCCTCACGTTGCGGATAAAGAACTGCCCGGCCATGGCTAACCTTGACGGACAGGATTACGTCATTCTCAATTCGGTTTCCAATCTATCCAAAGCCATTGACGTGCTGCACGGGTATGGGCGCATCCACTGCCTACTCGACAATGACGAGGCTGGACGGAAAGCATATTGGGAACTGGAAAAAGAGTTTGCCGGACGCATCCGCGACTTTTCCAACAACTACAACGGACACAAAGACCTGAACGATTACTTGTGTGGCAAGCGACAGAATCAAACTGTCAATCCTCCGCCACGAACCATCGTTAAGCCCAAGAAGAAAGGCTTGGGACTATGAACCAACGGAGTAATAAACGGGAGCTGCCCGAAATTCATCCGATGGAATTGAGGAGGTAGCAAGTTTGTGTTTCGGGTGTACCGAAACCGCTTGCTACCCACTTCCCAAGTTTAGGAAGACGGCATCCCGTTGGTCTATACAGTATAATCAATCATGGAATTAAAAGAAGTGAAATATGGAAAAGAACAAGGAACATAAGGAACGTAACAAGGGAGGGCGCCCCAAGAAAGAAGTGACCGAGAAGCTGAAATACCGTGTCGCTGTGAAGATGGCGACAGCCGACTACTACCGTCTGCTGACACGGTCGCATGAGGCTGGAGTATCACCAAGTGAGTATATGAGGGAGTGTTTCCGCAACGGTCATGTGAAAGAACGGCTGTCTGAGGAACACGCCGGATACATCCGCCAGCTCTGCGGCATGGCGAACAATCTCAACCAACTTGCACACAGGGCTAACGCCGGAGGCTTCCACGATGAACAGTGGGACTGTAAGGTGGCGGTGGCAAGGATTCACGAACTCTTGACCAAGATAGGAATATGATGGCGAAAATCGTAAAGGGAAGCGACTTCAAAGGTGTGGTGGACTACATCCTTGATAAGAACAAGGGTACACAGTTGGTGACATATGAAGGCTTATTCATGGAGAACAGGGAAACCATCGCCATGAGCTTCAATGCCCAGTCGCAGATGAACTGCAAGGTGGCGAAACTTGTCGGACATATCGCATTGAGTTTCTCCAAGGATGATGAGCCACGTCTGACCAACCGTGTCATGGCAGGTATCGCACTTGAATACATGGAACGTATGGGAATCAAGAACACGCAGTTCTTCATCGCAAGGCATTTCGACAAGGAGCATCCGCACGTGCATATCGCCTTCAACCGCATAGACAACAACGGCAATACCATATCCGACAAGCACGAGCGTCTACGTAGCACCCGTATCTGCAAGGAACTAACCTTGAAATATGGCTTGCACATGGCAAACGGGAAGGAGAATGTCAAACGCAACCGTCTGAAAGAGCCGGATAAGACAAAATACGAGCTTTACGACATCCTTAAAACAGAGGTCGGCAGATGTGGAAACTGGGACGTGCTTGTCGCAAATCTGAAACGGCAAGGAGTGAAAGTACATTTCATCCACAGAGGACAGACTAACGAGATACAGGGTGTTGTATTCACTAAGAACGGCTACCACTTCAACGGCTCCAAGGTGGACAGACATTTCAGTTATTCCAAGATTGATGCGGCTTTGCAGCGCAACAGGTATGGGGAACGCATGAATCTGATACCGAAAGTCTGTACAACAGATACGCCAAACGCAACTTCCGATACTGCAAGAGGTGAACATGTCAGCGGTTCATTAGGATTGCTAAACGGTCACGGTTCATCCTGTAATGCCACCGATGCTGAAGCCAATCTGGAGATGGCGAAAATGTTGCGCAGGAAGAAGAAGCGAAAAAAAGGATTAAGACTATAAAGTCAGGATATTCTATTTCAATGAAAAGGTCGTAATAATTCGCCTGTATTGAGTGATTTATTGCGGCTTTTTTGTAATTTTGTAATTGGATTGAGGCAACTCTTTCCAAGACATATTAGAAAAGAAAGAAGTGTTATGCTCATCTTGTGCTTGAAAACGTAGGAAATTTTCAAATTGGATACAAGGATAGCATAGTGGTTCTCACGCTATAGCGTGGGCTGCTATTGTTGCATCTGTATCCAAGGTTTCCTACGACCTTCAAGTTAAGTGTGGCAAAACAGTTCACGCTTTGTGTTTTACACTTAGACTAAATGTTTTTAGTGTTTAAAGACATTGCGTGAAACTCTTACAAAATATGGACAATATTAAATGAATATCAATCATAAGGCAAAAGCATTGGAATGAAAAAGGAAATAAATATAGCCGTTATTGGATTAGGATACGTTGGGTTACCCTTATTTTGTCTTTTATCCAAGTACTTCCCTTGTATTGGTATAGACAAGGATACGGTTCGTGTTACTCAATTGAAAGAAGGAGTTGATTATCGGGAATGTGAAAATCAGCATAATATAAAAATGGCATTACAACGAAGTTTATTAACTTCCACGTATTCAGATTTGACGGTATGCAATGTATTCTTTGTTTGTATTCCAACGGGTATTGATGAAAATAAACTTCCAGAATTGGAATCATTGAAGAACGTCTGTAAGTCGCTTGGTGAAATTTTAAAACGTGGTGATATTGTGATTTTTGAATCAACAGTATTTCCCGGAGCAACCGAAGAATTATGTATACCTATTTTGGAAAAATATTCTATGATGAAAGTTAATGAGGATTTTTCAGTTGGATATTCACCTGAACGAATTAACGTAGGGGATGATTGTCATAGGATAGTATCCACTCCCAAAATCATTTCTGCATCAAATATAGAGTCTTTAAATGTTATGAGAGATATTTATTCAACTATTCTTGATGCGCCTGTAATAGAGGCATCAAGTATAAAAATAGCTGAAACGGCAAAAATGTATGAAAATGTGCAACGTGATGTCTTAATTGCATTGGCAAATGAATATGCAGATTTCTGTAAATCAGAGGGAATAAATATCAATGAAGTCACAGAATGTGCTGCAAGTAAATGGAACTTTGCAAAGGTCAATCCTGGATTGGTGGGTGGTCATTGCATTGGTGTTGATACCTATTATCTTATGAAACGTGCAAAAGACAAAAAACAATCGTTGAATTTGATACAGACTGCTCGGCATATAAATGAGGCAGAGTCTAAAAAGGTTGCCACTCGAATTAAGGACTATGCTGTGTCTATAAACGCACAGCGTATTTTGTTGTTAGGCTTTTCTTATAAAGCAAACACTCCGGATTGCAGAAATACAAAAGTGGCAGATGTTTACAATGAACTCAAACAACACTGTCTCGTTGTTGATTGTTTTGACCCGCTAGTGGACACAAAGAAAGTAAGCAAAGATTATGGAATTTCGATTATTCATTCCAAAGAAGAAGTGCAGACAGATTACGATTTAGTAGTGCAACTGGTGAACCACAATGTTTTTAACGAAATGGGATTCGCCGATGCTACATTTATCAAACTAAAAGACTTGTTATGATTCAACAAATAAACAACAACTCCATTAGAGACACAGAAATGCATGAATCAGACATAGACTTCTTGAGAAAATTCTATGTAGAGCATAGCCATTTTCCTGTGTTTCAGCAAGTCCTAATAGAGACAAGAACTGATTGCAATAATCATTGTCCGTTTTGCCCACATGCTTTCAACAAAAAAACATTGGGTATTATGGAATGGAAATGCTACACGACCGTCATAGACCAACTATGTGAGATAAACTATAATGGTCGTGTCGCTCTAATGCTTTCCAACGAACCTTTATTAGATGACAGGCTGGAAGACATGATTGTCTATGCCAAAGCAAAATCACAGCGTTTGTTCCTTGACATAACTACTAACGGCAGATTGTTGACTGTTGAATTGGTTGACAGGCTTTTTAGATTGGGATTGGATAATATAAACATCAATGACTATCGGGGAGATAGGGACAAATATCCAGAAAAATGGTCTGCTTGTCTTGAACCTATCTATGTTGCATATTGGAACAATCCAAAAGTGAGTTTCAAACGCAGGAGATTTGATGAATCATTGCCAAATTATGCAGGGAATATTCCGCAGACTTTCAGTAAAGGAAATTTAGGCTTCTGCAACTATCCTTTCCGTAAACTAACCATTGCTTACAATGGCGATGTATTGCTGTGCTGTGATGATTTCATGTACAAAACAAGTTTTGGAAATGTTATGACAGACAACCTTATAGATTGCTGGAACAATCCAGAACTAAATACTATAAGACTATCGCTGCTTGACAACAAACGCATAGAATTATGTGAGCGGTGCAATGATTTTCAAGATTATAACACATTTTAGATATGGAGAACTTATTATTGGGTAATGTCATTGAATCTGGAAATATTTCACCTTTTAGTTGTCCTTTTTGTGGCTACAATGGTTCATTAGATTTAATGGGTGCAGATAGATTTCCAGTGCTTCGGACTCTTCAAGTTATTGGTGCGGGAAGAAGAGCTGCAAGATGTCCTAAATGTAAGTCCTCAGATAAAGAAAGACTTGTATATACTTATTTGAAAGAAGTAGAAAAAATAGAAAAAGCAAAAGGTCTAAGTATATTGCACATAGCTCCTGAGAGTAATCTGCAAATATGGCTTCAATCCATTTCTGATAAGTACATTGCAGGAGATGCATTCTTACAAAACCAGAAATTTATAGGTAAAGTTCAATTTGTGGATATAATGGAAAATTCACTCACCATTGCCCCCCTCCGTTCACTTTAAAGTGATCCCCCAAA
>OAVX01000192.1_pt1 | contig 56895 bp, 44 predicted proteins | sample 1476471 | NCBI WGS metagenome assembly OAVX01 (sample SAMEA2580114, study PRJEB22360) | human gut metagenome | biome: human gut; feature: human-associated habitat; material: faeces | place: Denmark | collected 2008/2010
GCTCCTGCCGAAGGCGCCGGAAGTACGCTCCGCATGCCGCCGCATACGCGGTGACCTCGGCGGGCGTCGGGCGGACCGTGCCGCCGACGAACAGCTTCCATGCGCCGCCCATCGACAGCACCATGGCCGGGCCGAATGTCAGCGCCACCACCTCGATCAGGAACGACCATACAGCCGCGACGAGGAAGTACCATGCCGCGATGTTCAGCGACGCGTCAGAGGTATCGGACTGCATGGTGTAACCCAGCGTCGCGGACGTGAACAGGAACGTGACGATCAGCCAGATCACCAGCGTGGCGACCGGAGACTTCCACGAGTGCTGCCATCCCGCATATGCCGGATCATAGATGTTGCGTGCCGCGGCGCGCAACGCAATGTAGAACGTGGTGATAAGGAACGCCACGAATACCAGCCACAGCTGCCACGGTGCGCTGATGGAGCCGACGTACTGGTTCGAGATGCCGAACAGCGACAGGTTAGCGATATTACCGCTGGCCGTGATGCCGACCGCGCCGAACGAGCCGAGTGCGAACGTCAGGAACGAAAGGTACGGCAGCAGAATCGGGAACAGCATGAACATCTGGCCGTTGTGCAGGCTGCTGGACAGCATGATCAGGCAAATGAAGCCGATCACCGTGAACACGACCGCGTAGATGAACGCCGCGTCAAGCAGCGTGCGCACGAAGCCGCGCGTGCGGTGAGCCCACTTCCAGGCCGCGGTGAACACGTTGTTGGAATCCGAGGCGTACTGGGCGAGCAGATAGCCGAAGAACGCGCCGATCGCGGCGAGCAGCAGCGTCATGAAATACGTACGGGCGGAGACGCCGGTCAGGATGGCCTTGGCCTGAATGCCGCCCATGCCGCCCATGCTGCCGGCTCCCAGCGTCAGCGGGAAGATCGCGGCGAGAATCAGATAGACGAATCCCATCACGACGCCGACGATGACGCTGCTGACGATGCCGGTCCACTTGAACCGGATGGCGAACTTATGCGCGAACCAGTATGCGCCGAACGCGGTGCCGAGAACCAGCGCCACGCCGGAAAGACCGACAGGCATCCATAGATGGCCGGACACGCCGAAGGACGACAGGGAGAGGTTGCCTCCGGTGATGCTGGGCGACAGTTGACCGGATACGCCCAGAACCATCACCAGAATCAGGAACTGGAAGAAGTTCGGCGTCACCGTGCCGGAACCGCTGGCGTCACTCATCATGCCGGACAGGCCGGGGACCATGCTCAGCTTGGACGCCCATGATGAGCCGGCCGACAAGAAGAAGATGGAGCCGATCAGGGCCAGCGCCATCGCGCCGATCAAGCCGAAGGCAAGGCTGATTGCGGCGGTCTGCAGCGAACGCGCGGAGAACAGCTCCTTGAACATCGGGTTGGGGACGAACTGCTGCGGAGCGCCGGGCTGAACCGGGGCGCCGGGTGCGCCGGGGGTAACGGGGGCAGGTGCGCCGGGGACGGGAGCACCAGGCGCGGGCGCAACAAAAGTGCCGGGAGCCGGTGCTGCAGCCGCAACAGGTGCGGCGGCGGGAACTTCTCCGGCCGGAGCGGCGACTGGCACTTCTGCCGCCGGGACGGGAGCTGCAGGAGCTTCTTGTGCGGGGACTGGTTCGGGAACCGCCGGGAAGGCCGGCTCGGCCGCGGGCTGTTCCGCGCCGGGGAATGCGGGTGCCGGCTCGGGCTGCGGTGCCGCGGCCTGCGGGGCCGGTACGGGCTGCGGTGCCGCGGCCTGTGGGGCCGGTACGGGTTCAGGGAATGCGGCGACGGGAGCGGGTGCTTCCGGCTGGGGCGCGGCTGCGGTGCCGTGTGGAGCGGTGCCGAGCACGGTCGAATCTTCGACGTTGTCGTTGCTGTTTGCTGCGGCGACCGCGAGCGTCTGCCCGCATTGCGTGCAGAATCGTGCGGCGCTGGACAGCGTGGCGCCGCAGTGAGGACATATCATGACAAGCCCCTTTCTTGGTTTGCTCTTCCCTCCTTATTATATAGTCGCCACGTCATCTTCAGCAGCTTATTCGCGGTATTTGGGCGGGGCATATAAGGTATGTTTTCGCCCCCATCGGGCAGGTAATCCGATATCCGATAGGGGCGAAAACATACCAATGCATTCTCTGTGCCTGTGGCGTCATCTGTCCATGAATACGTTGCCGTTGGCGGCGAGGCATGCCAGCACTTCCGGTTTCTTCATGTCATACGTCGTGTTGACGGTCTCTCCGGGAGCGGCATGACCCATTGCGTTCGCCTCCTTCTCGTATTGTTCGACGGTGTAGGATTTCGGCACCAGCCCGGCGCGCTTAAGGCAATCGACTGCCCCCTCCTCATGAGACGCATACAGATTGGGATTGCCGACTTGTGCCATATACAACGCGTCCACCGAATCCACGGTGGCGATTCCACACGCGTTCAAGTCCTTGGCCTTTTTCTGGATGTAGTCAGGGTCATCTGCTTTATCTGAAGGAAGTACGTCTCCCTGCGGCTGCTGGATGCCGTTGGAGTAAGTTTTCAGTGTCGGCCTCGGATAGCCCTTGTCTTGGACGCACGTGATGTATCGGCTCCATGCGGCCTTGTAATCGGACAGACTTATTTTGCCGCTTGTCGCGGCCTTGCGCAGTGTCGCTTTCTGCGCGGGGCCCATTCCGGAGTCCTGGCCGAGCAGCTGCGTCGCATAAGCCTGCAAAGATGAGGCGAGACGGTTCCCGCCCGAGCCGGAATCCGTTGCTTGGTTCGTGTTCCGTGCCGTGCCGCATCCGCACAGCATCGCAATGGAAAGCGTAATGACGGCGATGACGGCGATGGCCATCGTCACCGTACGACGGGATGCCGGAATATGCCCCATTCTTGCTCCGATCTGCATGATAATCTCCTCTTCGAAATTTCATCGATCTTTAATTTTAATATCTGAAAGACATCTCGATCAAATGGTTGCGGACGTCATTTGGTGTCCGTATCGCAGTATATTTGCAGGGGAATGCTGTCATGCAGTGTAACGTTGAGCGCAGGATAGTCACGAGGAGAGATTATGCGGTGTTCCCGTTGTGGTGCGAATGTCGTTGAGGGCGATAGATTCTGCGAGAACTGCGGGGCGCCCGTAGCCGTGCAGGCGGGTCCCGTGTGCCCGGTGTGCGGTCAGCAGTCGGAACCCGGCGTGCGGTTCTGCCAGCAGTGCGGTGCCGAGCTGTCCGCCGGCCCGCAGCCCGCACAGCCGGCCCAGTCGGATGACGACGGCCCGACCATGCTGAGTCAGTCCCCTCTGCTGAAGCCGCCGTTCCAGGCACCGCAAGCAGGAGTGCCTGGAACGGGGCAGGATGACCAGTTCCAGCAGACCATGCAATCCGATTGGACCGTGCCATCTACTCAGCCGCAATCTGCGCAGCCGGTGCCTGCTGCACAGCCTTATCAGGCTGTTCAGCAGTACGCGGGGCAATACGGTGCCGCCCAGCCCGGTGCCGTATTCCCGCCGCAGGCCGTGCAGCCGCCAGCCCAACCGTCACGGCCTGGAGAGTCCGCCGGCAAGGGCAAGAAGAAGACCGCGCTGATCGTCGGCATCATCATCGCCGTACTCGTCGTGGCGCTTGCCGCCGGATTCGGCGTCTGGTGGTTCATGCTGCGTGATTCCGGCACCCAATCGGCTCAGACGCAGTCGACATCCCAGCAGAGTGGCAAGACCAAGTCCGGCGACAGCAAGGCCGCGAAAGACGACAAGCCCTGCACTGCTGCGCCCGATGCCGAGCTGAGTTCCGTCGACCACAGCGACGCCAATCTCGTCGCGCAGCTGCAGCTCACCTCCAATTGCGCGTCGACGAAGGACGGCGACACGGCGGAGTTCAAGGAATCCGACGTCAAGGTCAGCATCAAGGACGATGATGGCAATGTCATCGCCTCGGCCGTCTTCGACTTCTCCAAGCAGCCGGTCAAGTTCAATGGCGAGACGGCCAACGTCGCGCTCGAATTCACCACGAGGCAGTACTGGCGCCCGTACGACCAGATCGAGACCGGCAGCGCCGAGGTCATCCTGCAGACCGGTCAGAGCGGCACCGGCGAGGCGGGCAGTGCGGACGGCGACGCGTTGGCAGGCTCCGACATCGACAGCGAGGACGCCGAGCGGTACGCGCAGCTTGCGTTGAGCTGGCAGCTCAAGCATGACGAATCCGCCGCATCCCGCTTCTACACCACCTACACCACGCAGCTGTCCAGCAAGAAAAACGACATGAAGGCCGACGGCAAGACCTGGCATTACGTGGACATCTACGAGCAGTTCCTGCAGCAGCGCATCAAGCACAAGAACGCGATCCTGATCTGGTCCGGCGATTACCCGACGTACACGAAGGCCGACGCTTCGACCGCGTATTACGTGATCCTGTCGGGTGATACGGTCGACTCGGTGAAGGCCGGCGACGCATGGTGCAAGTCGAACGGCTATGGTGCCGCGGATTGCGCGGTCGTGGATTTGCAGTAGGACGGATTACCCCCAGTCGCTTCGCGACAGCCACCGCAAGCTGTCGCGGGCATGGCGTAGCTTAGAGAAGTTGCTGTCTTCAGCAGCGCGTATACACACTCCTGCCATGGATAGTCCATGGCCGACTAGTCCGAAGGAGGTGGGTGATGTCTGCGCATAAGTACGAACTGATGTTCATTGCCGATCCTGAGCTGGATGAGCGCGGTCTGAAGAAGTTGACCGAGCAGTATCTGGAGCTCGTCACCAAGGAAGGTGGTTCCGTCGAGAACACCGATATTTGGGGACGTCGCAAGCTCGCTTACGAGATTGACGGCAAGACCGAAGGCAACTACGTGGTGGTCAACTACACGACCACTCCCGAGGTCAGCGCCGAGCTCGATCGTGTGCTCAACCTGAACGAATCCGTCGTCCGCACGAAGATTCTTCGTAAAGACGCCAAGTAAGCCGTATGAGTTTCTGATTGTTCGCGACTCGCTGAACCAAAGGTAAGAAGGTAAGTCATGGCAGGCGAAACCATCATCACCGTGGTGGGCAACCTCACGGCAGATCCCGAACTGAGGACCACGGGAAACGGCGCTTCCGTCGCCAGTTTCACCATCGCCTCTACCGCGCGTACCTACAATCGCAACACCGGGCAGTTCGAGGACGGCAATGCGCTGTTCATGCGCTGCTCCGCCTGGCGCGATCTCGCCGAGCATTGCGCCAGCACGCTGTCCAAAGGCATGCGTGTCATCGCGCAGGGGCGTCTCCAGCAGCGCTCGTATCAGGCGCAGGACGGCTCGAACCGCACCGTCATCGAGATGACGATTGATGAGATCGGCCCGTCGCTACGTTACGCGACCGCGCAGGTCACGCGCACGTCCAGCGGCAACGGCCAAGGCGGATTCGCCGGCCGTGGCAATGGCGGCAATGGCGGATTCAACGCCAGTCAGGGCAATGGCGGCGGTTTCGGCGGCAACGCCGGCGGCTACCAGGGTGGCCGTGGCAATGGCGGCTTCAGCGGTGGCTATCAGGGTGGCGGCAATGGCGGCTACCAGGGTGGCGCGTCCGCTGCGGGCAACGCCGGCCAGAGCGCCGCGCCCGCGACCGATCCGTGGGGCACGTCCGGCGATGCCGGCTCGTCCTTCGGTTCGTTCGGTGGCTCGTCCGATTTCGGTGGCGATTCGCAGGAACCCGAGTTCTGATGCCCGTCCGCGGCCATATGAAGCCGCGCGACGCATGTAACAATCCAGAAGCAAGCATTCAATCGTAATTTTCAAGGAGAACATCATGTCACGTAAGAGGCCGCAACCGCCGGTCAAGCCGTTCAAGAAGAAGCCGAATCCGCTGAAGGCCGCCAAGGTCACCGAGATCGATTACAAGGACGTCGCGCTGCTGCGCAAGTTCATCTCCGATCGCGGCAAGATTCGTTCCCGCCGTATCACCGGCGTAACCGTGCAGGAACAGCGCGAGCTCTCCAAGGCGATCAAGAACGCCCGCGAGATGGCCCTGCTGCCGTACGCCACCACCGGTCGCTGAGTTAGGGAGGATAAGAAATGGCTGAATCCAAGGTTATTCTCACCCAGACCGTTGCCAACCTGGGCCACTCCGGCGATGTCGTCGCCGTCCGCTCCGGCTACGCCCGCAACTACCTGATCCCGCAGGGCCTCGCCTTCGCGTGGACCAAGGGCGCCGAAGCTCAGATCGTGCAGATGAAGCGCGCTCGCCTGGCCAAGGCCGTCGCCACCCGCGAGGATGCCGTCGCCGCCAAGGCCGCCATCGAGGGCACTACCGTCGAGATCGCTGCCAAGGTTTCCGAGTCCGGCAAGCTGTTCGGTAGCGTCACCGCCGAGCAGATCGCGCTGGCTCTCTCCGACAAGGCCGCGGTCAACCCGAAGGCCATCGAGGTCGAGCCGATCAAGACCACCGGCGACTTCCCGGCTAAGGCCGCCCTGCACCCGGAGATCACCGCCTCCTTCTTCGTGAAGGTCGTCGCCGAGTAACTCCGGCCCATCAGACAGATTATCGTCTGAGCTTAAGCATCAGCCCCTCCGCCGCTCCGTGCGGCGAGGGGCTTTTTGTATTGTTCCAAGTCGCAGCGAATGATTCTCAATAAGGAAGGTGCGAGGATTGCGAACATTTACGCACAAGTGAACAATATGAGAAAACGCTGTTTTCCAAGGATTTGCGGACATTGATGTTCGTTTGGAGTTGCGGCGGGCTCGCACCTTTCTTAATGAGAATGATTTGCTGCGAGGATGGGCGTTCTCAAGACGCGGAAGCCAAGCCAGCCCCGTTCAACTCGTTGACAGCGGCGAACGGCGTCACCCTCAAAGCCGGTGAGTCCCTGCTGTTCAAGGCCGGCACCACCTGCACCAGCGCGACCCAGACCATCGACGGCGCCTCGGTCAAGACCGGCCTGCGCGTCATCAACGCCACAGGCACCAAGGACGCGCCCATCACCATCGGAGCGTACGGCGAAGGCGCCGCGCCCATCGTCGCCGGTGCGGGCGTCAGCGAGACCATCCTGCTGAAGAACTCCGAATACATCACAGTGCAGGGCTTCGAAGTCACCAACACTGATGCGAACGCGGCCGATTACGAAAAATACATGCGCCGCGGCATCGCCGTGGACGCTCGGCAACGCCGACAACACGAAGAACAACGACACCGGCGGTGCCACTCGGCGCCCGAAGTCCGAACTGAACCAGACCGACGCCGTAGTCTCCAGCGAGTACGCGGCGAACAGCTCACCCCGTACAAGGGCGACACCATCAACCAGCGCACGCTGTCCGCGACGCCGGGCAAGACGTACCGTCTCGGCCTGTGGGCGACGCTTGGCAAAAGCAACGACGACACCCCGTCCACGCTCAAGGTGCAGGTCAAGTTCAACCTCGCGTCGCTTGGCGCCGTCAGCTCGTTCAGCCAGTACCGCAAGACCGTGCTGAGCGAGACCGTGGACGCCGAAAGCAAGGAAGGCGGCAAAAATCACTACAGCGGGTCGTTCATCGTGCCGCTCGACGTGGACCCGTATGCCGCGCTGTGGGTCGCCATCTCGCAGACCGATCCGGCCTCCGGCTCGTTCGCGTACATCGACAACGTCACGCTCGTCGAGGACTCCGCGGCCGCGTCCGACGTTGCGTCGATCGCCGTGACCACTCAGCCGACCAAGACCGAATACGCCATCGGCGACGCGCTCGACCTGAGCGGCATGGCCGTCACCGCCACGATGTCTGACGGCACACCGCCGAGCTCGGCGAGGGCGAATACACGGTCTCCGAGTTCGACTCGTCGACCGCCGGCGAAAAGACCATCACGGTGACGTACGCCGCCGATACCTCGCTTACCGCCACGCTCAAGGTGACGGTGAAGGAGGCCGAGCCGGTCGACACCGTGCCGCCGGTGATTTCCGGTGCGGATGACGTGGCCGTGGAGTTCGGTGCGTCGTTTGATCCGATGGCGGGTGTGAAGGTGGTTGATGATGTGGACGGTGATGTGACCGGTGCCGTGAAGGTGTCCGGTGACACAGTGGACACGAGCAAGCCCGGCGTGTACACGTTGGTGTACACGGTGAGCGATGCGGCCGGTAACGAGGCGTCCGTGACCCGTGTGGCCACCGTCAAGGAGAAGTCCGGCGAGACGCCCGCGAGCCTGGCGACAAGGATCCGGACGGCGGCAAGGAGCCCGGCAAGGAGCCCGGCAAGGAGCCGGGCAAGGATACCGACAAGGACGGTGATAAGAACGACCAAGGCAACAAGAAGCCGGGCCTGTCCGCGACTGGCGCCTCGGTGTCCGTCGTTGCCATCGCCGCAATCGGCCTGCTTGCGACGGGCGCCGTGTCTGTGGCGGTTCGCCGCCGTCGCGACATCTAAGGCGCGGATTTCCTGAGTCGCGTTGGCCCTGAGCGGCTCAGGGCCAACGCATGGCATTGATGCCGGTCGAATGGCTGTCCCATTCGACCGGCATCTTCGTCTATTTTGGCCTTGCCCGGCGCGATTCCACGATGTATGTGCTGCTATCTTCGTTTCGAGGGGTTGATTCCACTGCCTGGGAACATCTATCTGCGTTTCAGGGGGTGGCCAAAACACTATGCACGGAGTATATAGGGCATTTGCTCATTGAAATCATGCGGTTTGCGTGATGCTTATACTTTGCTACCAACCCCCTGAAACGCAGATAGATGTTCGTCGCGGCCTGAATCAACCCCTTGAAACGCAGATAGGGGCGTATTGCGAGGATCACCCGGGCGGGGGCATGCTTCCAGTGGCGAATTAGGGGTGATTTGACTCGGGCGCACCCTCTCGACGAAAACAAAAAAGGCCAGAATCTTTCGATTCCGACCTTGCTTGTGCCCCCGCAGGGATTCGAACCCTGGACACGCTGATTAAGAGTCAGCTGCTCTAACCAACTGAGCTACAGGGGCGTTGGTCATTTCTTGAGCCGAGTGATAACTATACTCGGAACTCGCTGCGATGCAAATCGGCATGTCGCGTACGGCGTGTCGCGAGTAATTCCAATGGGTTCCACATGACTGCACCCAAGTGTGCATGGCAGGGCAGGGTGTGAATCACCGGGGATTCTGCCGTCCAATCCGCCCGTATCGCCGTTCGTCAAGGGGTAAAGTGTACAATCACGTCGTTTGCTTTCGCACCCAGCGAAATTGAGTCGCCGGGAGTACGAAAGAAATCCAATCATCCAGAGACCGTGAGCAGTCAGCCATGTCTGCGATGCGGTGGAGAGAAAAGAAGAAGCCGTGGAATATTCCCTCTTTACCAAGCTGGCTGCCGAGTTCTTCGGCACCGCCATCCTGATGATCTTCGGCAATGGCTCGGTCGCCAACGTCGAACTCAAGAACACGAAGGGCCACCACGCCGGATGGCTGAACATCGCCATGGGCTACGGTTTCGGCGTCATGTTCCCGGTGCTCATGTTCGGCGGCGTGTCCGGTGCCCACATCAACCCGGCCATGACCCTCGCCCAGGCGATCAACGGGCTGTTCCCGTGGAGCGACGTGCTGCCGTACATCGTGGCGCAGCTGCTCGGCGCACTGCTGGGACAGTTCATCGTGTACCTGACGTATTACCCGCACTACAAGGAGACCGAGGACGCGGAAGCGATCCTCGGCACGTTCTGCACGACCGACGCCGACAACGACAAGATCAACTACTTCCTCAACGAGATGTTTGGCACGCTGGTGCTGGTGTTCGGTGCGCTGTGCTGCCTGATGCTGCCGTGGGGTTCGAAGGATTTGGCGGCCGCGTCGATCGTGGTTGGCTTCATCGTATGGGGCTTGGTGACCTCGATGGGTGGCCCGACCGGCCCCGGACTGAATCCGGCCCGCGACCTGATGCCGCGTCTGCTGCACGCGATTCTGCCGATTCCGAACAAGGGCACCTCGCGTTGGGGAGAGGCGTGGATTCCGGTCGTCGCTCCGATTGTGGGCGCCATCGTCGGCGCGTGGCTGTACGTGTTCTTCTTCGCGTGATTTTTGCGCGAACCGCGTGAGCCGCGGCGGGCTCGCGTGACGCCACGCGTGTTGCGCGGCCCCACGGCTGACGGGATACAATGCTGGGAGAGACGCCTGCGAAAAGCGTGCCCTTGTGCTCGCGCTTTCGCGGGGCGGCGCGGCTTGACCTATGACGTTGCTGGGAGTGATTGAAGTTGCAGCGGTTGCGTGGTGACGATATGCGTCGGGTGTTCCGCACCCGGCGCATTGCCGTATGTGCGGGGTTGATTTTGGCGCTCGTGTTGTTTGTTCTTGCGGTGCGGGCGAGCGTACTTCGCGTGCCGGGCATGGGCGGTGAGCGGTCGTCCATCGCGCAGCCAGGTGCAACAGCGCAGCCGCGGTCTGCGGGGGAGCAGAAGGGCGGCGATTCCGCGAAATCGTCGGCCACCGCGAAATCCACTAATTCCGAGGCACAGTCAAACGGGTATGACCCCTCGAAGCCGTTCTCGCAGGCGCAGCGGCGCGAGATTCTCGAGAAGGCGCAGCAGACCGCGGCGGCCAGCGGCAAACCCCGCCACGAATACCATTACTGCGTGTCCACCAAGGGGAGCGTCGGCGATACCGGCGAGTTCGGGCGCACGGTGTACGCGACGCTGAATGATTCGCGTGGGTGGCCCCGTGCCGGTCTCACGTTCGTGGAGAGCGGTTCCAGCAAGTGCGACATGACGTATATCCTGGCCGCGGCGGAGTATATGAAATCGTTCTCGTCGCTTTGCTCGTCGCAGTACAGCTGCCGCGTCGGCAATCAGGTGATCATCAATTATGACCGCTGGCGCGAGCCGACCGACAGCTGGCTGAAGGGCGGCGGCAATCTGGCGAATTATCGCACGATGGTCATCAACCATGAGACCGGTCACCGGCTCGACCATCGCGACAATGAGACCGTATGCCAGCAGGCAGGCAAGCCGGCGCCGCTGATGCAGCAGCAATCGATATCGTTGCGCGGCTGCACGATCAACGAATGGCCGCTCGACTCGGAGCTCTGGGCGCGGTGGTGATCGGACGATTCGCGCCGACGCCGTCCGGACGAATGCATATCGGTAACGTGTATGCGATGCTGGGCGCGTGGCTGTCGGCTCGTGCGGGTGGTCCAGAGCGTACAAGCCGGACGGGCGGTGGAGCGGGCGATGCGGATTGCCTGAATAACGTGAATCGCGTGGATGGCATGAGTGGCGCAGCCGATCCAGGCGATGCGGACGGCGGGCGAGGGCGCATGCTGCTGCGCATCGAGGACATCGACACCCCACGCGTGCTGCCGGACGCGGACCGCTGGATCATGGACGATCTGGCATGGTTGGGACTGGACTGGGATGGAGAGCCGGTATACCAGTCGCGGCGGCTCGACATCTACGAGCAGGCGTTGCGCGCGCTTCAGGGCATTGACTTGCGAGACGCTGCCGCGTTCGGTGGCCGTGATGGCGTTGACGGCACCGAGACCACTGCGCTGATATACCCGTGTTTCTGTTCGCGCGCCGACATCCGTGCGGCCTCGGCGCCGCAGGAGGGCGACCGTTTCGTCATGTATCCCGGCACATGCCGGCGCGCGCTCGCCGAGCATCCACGACAGGTCGAGCAACGCTTGGCGAATGGTGATCGGCATTCGCTGCGCATCGCCATGCCTGTCGCCGGCGACGCACGTGCCGTGGTCACCGTGCATGATCGCGTGTTCGGGAACTGCCGATTCGATTTGCCGCGCGATTTGGGTGATACGGTGGTGCGACGGGCGGATGGTCTGTTCGCCTATCAGCTGGTTGTCACGGTTGACGACTTGCTGATGGGTGTGGATGACATCGTTCGCGGGCGTGACCTGTTGCGATCCGCCGCGCTGCAGCTGTACATCCGTGAGCGGCTGCTCGACGCCGGCTTCGGGGATAGCTCGGATGGCGGCGTTGCCGCGGCTCATCGCGATATCCGTTTTGCACATCTTCCGCTGATCGACAATGCGGCCGGGCGGCGGCTCGCCAAGCGTGAACGGTCGCTGGATATGGGAACGTTACGCAAACATGGCGTCACGGCGCATCGGGTGATCGGCTATTGCGCGTGGCTGCTCGGATTGCAGCAAGAGCCCGAGCCGTGCGCTGCTGCCGACCTGTTGCATGGATTTTCGTGGGATGCGCTCGCCGCAGATTCGCAGGATCGTTCCATCCCCGACGACCCGTTCAGCATCGGATTGTGAGATTCCTCCTCTATATGCTGCGTGCGGAGCCGTTTCGCGCTTCGCCCCCCCCCAGTCTCGCATCGCTCGACACCCCGCCAGCGGGGGCCACACCCGAAGTTCCCGGTTTCTCTAGCCGATTCGCCCTCATCCGTGGGCATACTAATATATGGTGCAGCAAGACGGATAGGGAGCATATGATGACCGCTTACATGGATCACAAGGATCTGACCAGTGAAAGCATCGACGAGACGCGGGCGACGCAGATTCGCGATGGCGTGCATCGCGTGCTTGACGCCATCGCCGAAGCCGAGTCGGCGGCCGGTTGCGCTCCCGGTTCGGTGAAGCTGCTGGCGGCGACGAAGACCCGTGACGTCGGCGAGATCATGGCGGCGATCGATGCGGGCATCCGCATGATTGGCGAGAACCGCCCGCAGGAGGTCATGGCCAAGGCCGAGGGACTGCGTCGCCTGTGCGCGGACCGGGGATTTGCGCTCGGCACAGGCGACGGCGACACCACTCGACCGTCTGACGCCGAACACATCCCGTTCCATCTCATCGGCCAGCTGCAGGCCAACAAGATCGGTAAAATCCTCCCCGACGTCAACACCATCGAATCGGTGGACGGCGTTGAACTGGCGCAGCGCATCGCCCGCCGTGCCGTCGCCCGTGGAATCACGGTCGGCGTGCTTCTGGAAGTCAACGAGTCCGGGGAGGCATCGAAATCGGGTTGCGACCCGCAGGCTGCCGTCGACATCGCCGCACAGATCGCACAGCTGGACGGCATCCGGCTCGAAGGCCTGATGACCATCGGCGCGCACGTCGATGACGAGGCCACGATTCGCGCCTGCTTTGCGCATCTGCGCGGCACGCGCGACACGATTCTCGCCTCTCGCGCGCCCGGCACCGAGCACTGCACGGAACTGTCGATGGGCATGACGCACGACATGGCGCTCGCCATCGCGGAGGGTGCGACGATTGTGCGCGTCGGAACGGCGATTTTCGGCGAACGCGCGTTCATCTGACGGATTGCGGCAGGCCTCGGCGGAAAGGGGCCGGGCTGTAGCGCCCGCGCTGCGCTGCCGGCTTCTCGACTGCCGTTTGATGGTGGGCATACGATGGGGGTATTGGTGTCGGCTGACGGCAACGTGAGGTGAGTGCGGTCATGAAACGTGATGATATGCGGGCGAGCCGCGGCGCGCGGACTGACGAGAGTGAAGAGGGTGCCGTGCCGGTGTCATCGAGTGATGATATCCGTGTCCATGCCGTGGTGGCGGGTCTGGTGCAGGGCGTCGGATTCCGGTATTTCACGGTGATGACCGCCGGCAAGCTCGGCCTGGGCGGTTGGGTGCGCAACTGCTACGACGGCTCGGTGGAGGTCGAGGCGCAGGGGGAACGCGGCAAGGTCGCCCGTCTGATTTCGGCACTGAAGCAGGGGCCGCGCTATGCCGATGTCGAACGAGTGGACGTCACCGAGATCCCGCTGCAGGAGCTGAAGCCGGCCCGTCATGGGTTCCCCTCGTTCGGCGTGTTCTACGAGCGATAGTTTCGGGTCTATTGAGACGGAACTGTTCCACCGGCAGATGATGGTAAATGACGTTAGCCGATGGTTCAGCCCACTGTCAGAAGCAATATATAACTCTGCCCCCGCTGGCTGGCTCTTGCGAAGCGGGCAGGAGCGGTTTGCGTTCCTAAGTGCGCGCTGAAACGTTCAGCCTGCGAACATAAGAACGCAAATCGCACGTTTTGCGTTCTTATGTTCGCGTACTCGTCGATACGGCGCGCACTTAGGAACGCAAAAGAGTCTGCGTAATCTCACGACGAGAGCCTCCCTCAGTCTTGTTGTGCTTTGGCGGGAGCAGACACTTCGCTGATACAGCGGTATACCGTTATGTAAGAGGCCTCAGGCCTTGATCTAAGCCGCATCTCGGTATATTTCCCAAGAATTTTCCCCGTAGGGAAGGGGGTATGGCCTGATTCCCGAGGACCTTATGCCGCAAGGGCTGTGAAAGCGGTTTTTCTGCGGGGGGGGGGCATGTATTCGGCGTTATTTCAATGTTTCGGGGGATTGCGTCGATTTTTGGGTGCGGATACGGTCAGGAGTTAACAGGCCGATGGAAGTCGATGATTTGCGCGTGCTGCGACGGTGAGAGTCGCAATCGTGAGTCTTTGTCGAACTGCTGAACGCCGGATGAAGAGTTTTGGAAATGATGGAAGGGATGCTTATCGTGACTAAGCAGGATCGGAAACCATCGCATACGAGGGCGATGCGCTCTCGCCTGATCGCGGCCGCCGTATCCGTCGCGACCGTTCTTGGACTTGCCGTCACCGGCACTGCGATTGCGGCCAATGTGGGGACAGTCGCACCCGAAGCCGCGCAGTCGGCCACGACGCAGGCATCACAGGCCGGCACCGGCCCGATCAGCGGCGTCGCACAGGGCGACAGCGCTCAGCAGGGGGCGTCATCTGCCCTGACCGATCGCGCCGGGACTGGTGCTTCGGGGCAGACCGCCACGGTCAAAGCGTCGGCTGCGCCTCGCGCCACGGCGAACGACGGCAAAGTGAAGATTAACCTATTCGATTATTGGGACAGCAGTGATCCGAAGGGCCCGGCAAAGGCCGCTGGCAAAGAGAACGTGAACTATGCCACGGGCGGTACCAGCAGAAATGAGGCGGCTGCAGCATTCTACTTCAACTACTTCAACGGAAAAGGTAAGGATTGGAACGGCTGGACTGGCAGTGCAGAAACCTCTCCGGGCATCGTCAAGACGAACCTCACCAAGACCGGCGCTGATGCAGTTCCGCAGTTCTCTACGATGGTGACCAATAAAAATAATGCACAGACCGACATGACGTATCTGTTCACAGAAAGCGAGTGGGCCAAGGCATATACCAATGGCGGCAATGGGCTGACGGGGCTGTTCGATCCGACGGAAGAGGCCAAGGGCCACTATGTGTACGACTCCAATACGACGTACGCCGCGCTGAACAGTGCCGGTACCGGATTTGACCGGTCAGCAACATGGACCGAGAGAACTGACGCGTGGATTCCGAAATTCCTGCCGTTCAATGCGGATAAAAGTCAGCTGCGGATCGGCTTTCATTCAGTGCGCGGCGCCCGGTACGCCTTCGGCATGACCGCATACGCGAAGTTCATGCAACCGAAAGAAGGCAAACTCGTTGATGATTCCCCGATGACGTTCAACTTCACGGGTGACGATGATCTGTGGCTGTTCGTCGACGGCATGCTTGTGTTGGATATCGGTGGCATCCATGATGCCGCCAGCGGCTCCATTGATTTCGCGACCGGTGTGGTGACGATTGTCAGCAATAAAACCACTACGACCACGTTGCAGGCGTTGTTTACTCAGGCGCTCAAGGACCAAGGCAAGTCGGATGCCGAGATCACCGCTTGGATGGAATCCAATATGGTCAAAGCCTCCAATGGCTCCTACACCACGTTCAAGAACTACACCAGTCACGAGATGAACATGTACTACTTCGAGCGTGGCCATAGTGGTTCCAACTGCAAGCTTGACTTCAATTTGGTGACTCTTGACTCCAGCCATATTCAAATCGGCAAGGAGACGGAGAACGTTCCTGAAGCTGACAAGGACAAGAACTATACGTTCAACGCTTATGTCAACTATGAGGGAACCGACAGTGACAAGGATTACACGTTGTACACGGGTAAATACGACGTGTACAACACCGCCACCGGCACCAAGGACGGTGAAACCCGGACCACGGATTCCAATGGCGTGATCACGCTCAAGGCGGACCAGTATGCCGTGCTTTTGGGCAGTGACGCCAAGAGGATCACCGAGTCCTCGAAGTACAAGGTGAAGGAAATCAACGTTGACCAGGACACGTATGCGGTGAGCGCCAATGGCGGTCAGGTCAAGGTGACGCAGGAGAAGGATTCTGCGACCACGGAGCCGGTGTCGGTCGGTGAGGTGCCACGTACCACGGTGACGAACACGGTCGTCACGGCGCCCCGGTACCGCAAGTACATCAAGGCGAACAATGATGGCACCTATGACCTGTCCCTGAACGTGACCGGCACGCAGTCCGGCTCGTCGCAGACGACCGTGTCCCCGGCCGACATCGTCGTGGTGTTCGACACCTCCGGTTCCATGAGTAACCCGATGGGAGACAACTCTCGTCTTGAGGTTGCGAAGACTGCCGTCAACAGCATGGCGCAGCATCTGCTGACGTCTGAGAACCAGGGCAAGGATAGCAACATCCGGATGGCGCTGGTCCCCTTCTCGACGACGGCGGGCAATGTGTCGAACTTCACCGGCAACGCAATGGACATAGTCAGTGCCGTTAATGGTCTGGGCGCCGATGGTGGCACGAATTGGGAGGCCGCGCTTAAAGCCGCCAATGCCAAGCTGATTTCCGGTCGTAAGGGCGTGAAGAAGTACATCGTGTTCATGTCAGACGGCGACCCGACGTTCCGCACGAGTTCCGTGCGGACCGGCACTGATTGGTGGGGCCGTCCGACCTATGATGACGATGATCGCAGGGGTCTTCCTGCCGGGGTTCATGGTTCTGGCAGCAGTGATCAATATGGGGCGAATCTCAGCTCCGCTGTTGCCGAGGCTAACAGGCGTGGCGATGCGACGTTGTTCTCGGTTGGCGTGTCCTCCGATCCGACCAAGATGCGTGGCTTCGCCGATCAGACGAAGGGCTCGTATTACAGCGCCACCAGCACGGATGAGCTGAACAAGGCATTTGCCGATATCATCGGTCAGATCAACAGGAAGTCTTCGTACAAGAACGTGTCCATCACCGATACGCTGTCGGACTACGCGGAGTTCGTTAATGCTGACTTCGGCTCGAATGATGTGACGGTGACGGCATCTAAAGACGGTAATAGTGTCGATCTCAACGAGAGCGATTACACGGTTACCGTTTCGGGCAAGACGGTGAAGGTCACGTTCGCGGACGGCTATGAGCTTCAGGATGGCGTGACGTATACGGTCACGTTCAAGGTCAAGCCGACGCAGAAGGCCTACAACGAGTACGCCGCCAACAAACAGAATGACGACAAGACCGGATATAAGGATGTTCTTGGTGCCGACAACACTGATGCGGATGGTCACCATACTTCGTCCAATTTGCCCGGCTTCCATTCGAATGCGGATCACGGCGCGAAGCTGGGGTACACCGTCGTCAACACGGTCGGCGACCAGACCACCGAGACACCGGGTTCCGTGGAGTACCCCCACCCCGTCCTGCAGGTAAAGACCGGCAAGATCCAGGTGACCAAGAACTGGTCCGATGGAGCGGAGAAGCATGGGAATGGCTCGGTGACCGTCACGTTGAAGCAGTGCAATGCGCAAGGTGAGGATTGCAAGGACATCAACCGGGCCGTGACCCTCAACAACCAGGGTCAGTGGGCTGGCGCGTTCGAGAACCTCGCCCCTGGCACCTACCGCGTGGAGGAGTCCAGCGTGGACGGCTACACGGCGTCCTACAACCCCGAGAACCAGTTGGTAACCTTCACTGCCGACGACCTGTGGGCGGCTCCGGATAACAACAACATGACGACCTTCGACAACGTCAAGACGTACCCGGTCACGATCACCAACACCTTCGTTGCCGTGTCCGCTCTGCCGATGACCGGCGGCGTCACGACTCGTGACTGGCTTGTGTATGGCGGCGGCTTCGGCCTGCTCGCGGCACTGGTCAGAATCGGATACTTCATCTGGCGCAAGCGTCGGCTCGTCTGACCTGCGGCGGATGCTCCGCCCTCCTCCCTCGTCGGGGAGGGCACACGGGGGCGGCGACCAGTCGCCCCCGACAACTCAAGATTTGCGGACTGCGGAAGCCTCAACGACTGCCGCTTCCGCAGTTGCAATATACAAAACAACGAAAGGAAGAGGAGTTTCTCATGAAGTTCAAGAAGCTTTTCGCGGGTGTCGCAGCTGCGGCCACCCTTCTCGCCGGCATGGCGTTCGGCACCGGTGCCGCCAACGCGGCCGAGACGACAGTGGACACTGCTGCAACAGTCACGTTCAAAGCGTCCAAAAAAGAGCAGCTGACCAGCGCCCAGCTGCGCGCATACAAGATCGCGGACTACGTGAACTATGGCACTGCCGAAAACCCGGTGTATGGTGTGAAGACCGCTGCGGGCGCCGATCGCGCGAAGCTGGCTGCGGCTCTGACCACCGCCGGCTTCCAGAACGTGCCGACCGATGGCACCACTGATTTGATGGCTTGGGCTATGAATCAAAAAAAGACCACGGATACGGATGGTACCGTCACGCAGGTTCAGTTCGATCAGTCCGAGACCCGTCCGTGGAATAATCCGTCCGTGACGCGTAAGTTCGCGGATGCGCTGCAGGCCGACAACCCGTTCACCGCCACCGCGGATCCGTTCGTGCTGAACAAGGCGACTGGCAGCGACACGGATGGTTGGACCGCCACGAACAAGACCGCGCTGACTGCTGGCGTGTATCTGTTCCTGGACGGCAACGCATCGACCGATACCCTGACTCAGGCCGTCCCGATGATCGTGAGCACCGGCTCCGTTAACGCTGAGGGCGTTCTGTCGCTTGGTGATAGCACCGCAGAAGTGGACATGAAGAGCACGGTGAGCGGCACCCAGACGAAGTCCACCACCAGCAAGAGCGCGTCCGTGGGCGAAACCGTGCCGTTTGAACTGGGCTACACGATTCCGAATCCGGTCCCGACCGGCTTCACCCTGCAGTTCAAAGATGTGCCAAGCAAGGGCCTGACCGTCGACTTCGCCAACCTGACCGTTAAGGCCGGCGTTGAGGTGCTGACCGGCACCGATTACACGGTGGAAAACAACCTGACTGCCAACAAGGGCAACGGCACCAATACTTTCGTGGTGAAGATCACCGACCCGGCCAAGTACGCCGGCAAGCAGATCACCATCACCTACAACGCCACCGTCAATGACGAGGCCGAGACAGTCAAGGGCCAGGATTACCACGCGGTGACCAACAAGCTCGTCGACAATGATGGCACCCCCATCCCCGGCACTGAAACCCTCACCAAGATCTTCGGCTTCAAGTTCACGAAGGTCAACGCCCAGGGTGAGGCCGTCGAGGGCGCGAAGTTCACGCTGAGTGTCGCAAAAGACCAGAACGGCGTGCTGCCGAACAGCGATAAGTACCCGCTCGAAGTCACGTCCGGTGCCAACGGCGTCGTCAAGTTCGACGGCCTGAAGGCCGGCAGCTACACCGTGACCGAGACCGCGGTCGCCGACGGATACCAGGACTTCAAGGCCTCGTTCACCGTGGCCATCGAGGAAAACGGCAACGTCACCTTCGCTGGCACCGACTCCTGGGGTCTCGCGCCCAAGGACAGCACCGCCGACTACAAGGTGACCAACGTCAAGTCCGTCTTCGAACTGCCGAAGACCGGTGCTGCGGGCATCGCGCTGTTCGTGGTGATCGCTGCGCTGCTCGGCGGCGCTGCCGCCACCGTGTACGCCAAGTCTCGCCGCGCCAGCCGTGCGCTGCGCTGACTGACACGATAACAGGCCAAGTCGCCGCATGACGTGCATCCCGCACGAGCATGGTGGCGGCTTCGGCTTGCTGTAACCATTCGCCCCCCCCCGGCAGCACCCCTGCCGGGGGCAACACAGTACATACACGAATTCGTTTCACGGCGATTGCAGTGACGGCCGGCACAACAACAGGAGGATGCGCATGGCATCGAGGAGACACGGATCGAAACGGCCGGCCACCTCATCCGGCAACGACCCAGCCGCCAAATCCTCCCATGCGCCCGCACGGTCAACGATGACCCGCAGCCTGCCGGACAATGACGAGCGATCCTCGAATAATTCCCGCAAATCCTACCGAAACAGCCGTCACAAACCCGCCGTGCAGCCGCAGCTCCCGTACTCGATGCTGAGCTTCAATCAGGCGACCGACATCTTCAACCTTGTCGCGCAACGCAAACGACTGCGCATACAGCTCATCATCATGCGCATCGTCACGCTGATACTGGTCATAGCCGCTGTCGCCGTCGCCGGATATCCCCTAGCGCTCCAATACCAGAGCTCGCTCAAACTCGCCCAAACCTCACGCAACAGCGCACAGCAGGTCGCCGGCTGGCCATACCCGCAAGCCGAAGACGCCCTCGCCGCCGCCCGCGCATACAACGCAAAACTCGCCAGATCCGGTCAACCCGTGCTGGGCGAGGCCATCGACCCGTTCAGCGCCGCACAAGGCGGGTCGAGAGCCAAAGGCGAGGACTCCGCCGCCTCCAAAGACAAGGAATACCAGTCCCTGCTCGACTCGGGCGACGAAGTGATGGGAACCATCAAGATCCCGAAAATCTCCGTCAACCTGCCGATCTACCACGGCACGTCACAGACCGCGCTGGCCTCCGGTGCCGGTCACCTGTACGGCTCCTCGCTGCCGGTCGGCGGGGACGGCACGCACTCCGTCATCACCGGGCACCGCGGTCTCGTCAACGCGATGATGTTCACGCGGCTCGACGAGATGAAAACCGGCGACTTCTTCTACATCGAAGTGATGGGGGAGACGCTCGGCTACGAGGTCGACCGCATCACCGTCATCAACCCGGACGACACTTCGCAACTCAAGATCGTGCCCGGCGAGGACCGAGTGACGCTGATGACGTGCACGCCGTACGGCGTCAACACGCAGCGCCTGCTGATATCCGGGCATCGCGAGCCGATCCCGATGCCGGCGCCGGACCCGTCCGACCTGCATGACACGCGCACCATCATGACGATGGTGGTGGTGTGCGGGCTGCTCGGCGGATGGCTGCTGCTCGGCGTGATCGGGCGGATTCGCCGGCTGCCGTTCAAGCCGATGCGGCACGCGTCGTCGTGGCCGCGGCGCATGCGTGGGTGAGGTGCGACGGGTTCACGGGGGGTGTCGGCGGCGTCGCCGGTGAGGTCCTCGAAGGCGGACTTGCAAGGTTTTCGAGGGATCTCGCCGTGCGAATCGAACTTGCCGTGAGATGAACATGAACTTCCGGTCAATACCGTGCATATCACGGAAAGTGAGTGTACGCTGAGGATTAGCCGATCAGGTGCATACAGCGTTGCATGTGGCCGGTTGCGGTAACAATGATTTGACCCGGTCAACGGGGCTCTCTGCAAAAGGGGGACATATGAGCAACACGTATCCAGATGGAGCGCCGCAGACTCCGTATGGTGATCCGAACAATGCTGCGGGCGCGGAAGGCGCGCCCGAACCGCAGCCAACGCAGGCTTTCCCGCCGGTGCCGGTCGTTCCTCTGCCCGGGCAGGGGGCGGGCGCGCCGACGGGAGCCCCAGCCGCCCCGTACGGGCAGGGCGGGGCCCCTTATGGTGGTGCGCCGACTGCCGCGTACGGCGAGTCGCTCGCCGGGCTGCAGGGCGGCGCCGAGCCGTATGGATACCAGGCGGCGCCGTATGGGCAGGAACCGGGAGCGTACGGACAGTCGGGCGCTGGCTCCGCATACAACCAGGGTGGGGCTCCTTATGGTCAGCAGCCTGAACCCGGTCCGAACCCCTTCAGCCAGCCCGATGGCGGAACTCCGTATGGTGGCGAGGCGCCTACCGCTGCATACGGTGAGCCGCTTGCCGGCGGTGCTCCGGGAGGGTACGGTCAGCCGGCCGCACCGTACGGCGGCGAGCAGTCGACCGCCGCGTACGGACAGCCATACGGCGCCAACCAGTACGGTGGCCCGCAATACGGGAACCAGCCGCCCGCAATCGCGCCGCAAGGCTACGGCAATCCGTACCAGCAGGAACCGCCGAAGAAGAAGAGCCGCGGCCCGCTCATCGCCGGCATCACCGCCGGTGTCGTTGCCGTCATCGCCATCATCGTCGTAGTCGTGCTGTTCGCCACCGGTGTCATCGGCGGCAAGAAGGACAGCAGCGCCGACGCGAAACCCAACACGTCCACCAGCCAGACGCAGGGCGACAGCAAGTCCAATGGCGACAGCTCCAGCAACGGCAACTCCGACGGATCCAGCAGCAACGATCTGAACAACCTTGACGACGCGTTGCAGAACGGGGCCGACGACACCAACAACGATCTCAACAACGACAGATCCAACGGATCCTCCAGCTCCGGCAAGCCGTCACTGGAAGAGTTCGTCAACTCCAGCGAAATCCAGTCGCAGCTCGACAGCATGACCTCGTCGTACCAGGGCATGGGCATCAGCATCAAGGCGTACGCGGAAGGCAACACGCTCGTGTACGACTACACGCTGTCTGACACGTACAGCAGCATGGGCGACATGATGACGTCGAGCCTTGACGGGATGGACAGCACGTTCAAGTCGGTGGCGCAGACGCTCAACGAAACCTGCGACACCGGCGGCAACGCCAAGGTGCGCGTGTACCTGCATACCGAAAGCGGCAAGACGCTGTTCGACAAGAGCTACACGGAGTAAGCGGGTCCAGCTCGCGAGAATCCGACAAGGCGGGACGGCCATGATTGGCCGCCCCGCTTTTCGTATGCGCGTTTTTCGTAAGGATTGCACTCGCACTGGTTTACACTGGTGAGTATGAGAATCGCACGTTTTTCACTCAACGACAAGCCGCGCTATGCCTTCGTCCAGCAGGACCCGGCCGACGGCAAGGACTACCTGATCGAACTGGACGGATACCCGTTCGGAGCCGCGCCCGTCAAGCCCACAGGGGAGCGGTACGCGCTCGACGCCGATGGGCTGAGGCTGCTCGCGCCGGTGATTCCCTCCAAGGTGTACGGTCTCGCCAAGAACTACGAGGCGCACGCGCAGTTCATGCACGAGAGCGGGCACTCCGAGATTGCTCACGCGCCGGAAGACATGGTGATCTTCTCGAAGCCTTCCACGTCGGTGATCGGGCCGGACGATCCGATCGTCATCCCGTCGTATTCGAACGATATGAACTTCGAGCCCGAAGTGGCGGTGATTATGGGGCGTATCGCCAAGAACGTGCCGGTCGAGAAGGCCATGGACTACGTGCTGGGCTTCACGTGCGTCAACGACGTGACGCTGCGTGACCTGCAGGGGCTGGATCCGATGTGGACGCGGGCGAAGGGCTTCGACACGTCCTGCCCTCTCGGCCCGTGGATTCAGACCGAGCTGGACTGGAAGGACGCGAAGATCTCCTTCACGCTCAACGGCGAGGACGTGCCGATGGCAAGCGGCACCACTGCGAACCTGATTCACGGCATCCCCGAGCAGATCGCCGCGATTTCCTCGTTCTCGACCCTGCTGCCCGGTGACGTCATCATGACCGGCACCCCGAACGCCTCCGGTCGCCTCGATCCCGGCGACGAGCCCATCGTCCACGTAGCCGGCATCGGTTCCCTCCGCAACGTGGTCGTGCGCGGCTAGGCGACAGCACAGTGTGCTGTCGCGGCGCACGAGCCGAGCGACAGCGAGGCCAGATTGGGTCGGCCGCAGGCCGTCCGAAATTACGGGACCGTGCGCGGCATTGCCCGTCGCCTCGACCGGGACGTTGATGATTGGCTCGGGGAATCCATACCGTTTGAGCAGCAGGCGCAAGTGGGTCTCGGCCGGGGAGTCGGTGTTCTCGCGAATCTGGGTGAGTGCCCTGATGCATTGTTTTTGCCCCTGGAACGAGTCGCATGGGTGGATGAATTCTCTGAGTTCGGCCAGAGTGGTCCGTCTGCGTGCGGGGTCGCGGCATACCAGCGAGTCGCCGAATTCTATGAGGTCTTCGAGGGACAGCTCTTTGGCCATTTGGGCGAACAGCGCCTCGGGGGAGGTGCATAGGAGCCCATGCACCTCGATGGTTGCGCCCGAGGCGTTCGTATTGGGCCATACGCGGGGAATGATGTCTTTCGCGCGCGTCCGCCGCGTGGTTTTGAACGTGACAGTCGCTGCGGGGCGGTTCTTCGTTGATCTCAAACATGACCGCTCTCAAAACTCGCAGATACGAGAACTGTTTTGGCGGAAAATGGCGGTTTCGGGTTTCGTATCTGCGAGTTTTGAGAGCGTGTCGCACGGATTCGAGTTATCCATATTGCGTTTTGGCGCTTCAAAATCAGTGCAAAACTTGAGTCGCGTGCGCTCAACTTTCGGGAATAGAATGGGTGCCGAATCGGTTGTGCGTATCAGACACAGACGGAAAGCGCTGTGCGGGGCGGTTCGGATGTCGTGGGCCGCGGCCGCCAAGGCGCATGAGACATACGGAGGTTGATATGGAACAGAAGTTCACCACCATGGCCCAGGAAGTCATCGGTGATGCGATTCAGAGCGCGTCTGCCGCGGGCAACGCGCAGGTCGAGACACTGCATGTGATGGATGCGCTGCTGCGTCAGGAAAACGGCGTGATTCAGGGGCTGATTCAGGCGGCGGGCGGCAGCCCGCAGGCGATTGGCGCCGCGGTGCGCAATGCTCTGGTCAAGATGCCGGCGGCGAGCGGGTCCACCACATCGCAGCCGCAGGCGAGCCGCCAGCTGACGGCGGCGCTGGCACAGGCCGAGAAGGAGATGCAGCAGATGGGCGACGAGTACGTCTCCACCGAGCACCTGCTCATCGGCATCGCCGCATCCGCACCGAACCAGAGCGCGGACATCCTCAAAGCGAACGGCGTGACGGCCGCGGCGCTGCGCAAGGCCGTCCCCGGCGTGCGCGGCGGTGCCAAGGTCACCAGCCCGGACGCTGAGGGCAGCTACAAGGCGTTGGAGAAGTACTCCACCGATCTGACCGCCCGCGCCAAGGAGGGTAAGCTCGACCCGGTGATCGGGCGTGATCAGGAGATCCGCCGTGTGATCCAGATCCTGAGCCGCCGCACCAAGAACAACCCGGTGCTGATCGGCGAGCCCGGCGTCGGAAAGACCGCCGTCGTGGAGGGCCTCGCCCAGCGTATCGTGGCCGGCGATGTGCCGACCACGCTGCAGAACAAGAAGCTCATCAGCCTCGATTTGGGGTCGATGGTTGCCGGTTCGAAGTACCGTGGCGAGTTCGAGGAGCGCCTCAAGAGCGTGCTCAACGAAATCAAGAACGCCGACGGCCAGATCATCACGTTCATCGACGAGATTCATACGATCGTCGGCGCTGGCGCGGCCGAAGGCTCGATGGATGCCGGCAACATGCTCAAGCCCATGCTGGCGCGCGGCGAGCTTCGCCTGATCGGCGCGACCACGCTGGACGAGTACCGCGAGAACATCGAGAAGGACCCGGCGCTTGAGCGTCGTTTCCAGCAGGTGTTCGTGGGCGAGCCGAGCGTGGAGGACACGATCGCGATTCTGCGTGGCCTGAAGCAGCGTTACGAGGCGCACCACAAGGTGACGATCGGCGACGACGCGCTGGTCGCCGCCGCGACGCTCTCGAACCGCTATATTTCCGGCCGTCAGCTGCCCGACAAGGCCATCGATCTGGTCGATGAGGCGGCCGCGCACCTGCGCATGGAGCTCGACTCCTCCCCGGAGGAGATCGACGAACTGCAGCGCAAGGTCACGCGCTACGAGATGGAGGAGATGCAGCTCAAGAAGGCCGAGGATCCGGCCAGCAAGGAGCGCTTGGAGAAGCTGCAGAACGAGCTCGCGAACACTCGCGAGAAGCTGAGCGGCCTCAAGGCCCGCTGGGATGCGGAGAAGGCCGGCCACAACAAGGTCGGCGACCTGCGCGCCCAGCTGGACGCCAAGCGCGTCGAGGCTGACAAGTTCACCCGTGAGGGCAACCTGGCCGAGGCGTCGAAGATCCTGTACGGCGAGATTCCGGCGATTCAGAAGCAGCTGGACGCGGCCGAGAAGGCCGATGCGGAAGACGGCGCGACGGGCGAGACCAAGCCCGAGCCGATGGTGCCCGACCATGTGGACGCCGATTCGGTGGCCGGCATCGTCTCCGAGTGGACCGGCATCCCCGTCGGTCGCCTGATGCAGGGCGAGAACGAGAAGCTGCTGAGCATGGAGGACTATCTCGGCAAGCGCGTGATCGGCCAGAAGGAAGCGATCGCGGCGGTGAGCGACGCGGTGCGTCGTTCGCGCGCCGGCATCAGCGACCCGAACCGTCCGACCGGCTCGTTCCTGTTCCTCGGCCCCACCGGCGTGGGCAAGACCGAGCTCGCCAAGGCGCTCGCCGACTTCCTGTTCGACGACGAGAAGGCCATGGTCCGCATCGATATGTCGGAGTACATGGAGAAGGCGTCTGTGAGCCGTCTGATCGGCGCCGCGCCCGGCTACATCGGCTATGAGGAAGGCGGCCAGCTGACCGAGGCCGTGCGTCGTCGTCCGTACTCGGTGGTGCTGTTCGACGAAGTCGAGAAAGCTAACCCCGAAGTCTTCGACGTGCTGCTGCAGGTGCTGGACGACGGGCGTCTGACCGACGGCCAAGGCCGGACTGTGGACTTCAAGAACACGATCCTGATCATGACCTCGAACCTCGGCTCGCAGTTCCTGGTGAACCAGGACATGGACGCGGACGCCAAGAAGAAGGCCGTGATGGACGCGGTGCACATGAACTTCAAGCCGGAGTTCCTGAACCGTCTGGACGAGATCGTGATGTTCCATCCGCTGACCCGTGAGGAGCTGGGCGGCATCGTCAACATCCAGGTCGCTCAGGTGGCCTCGCGTCTGACGGATCGCCGCATCAAGCTCGACGTCACCGACGCGGCTCGCGAATGGCTCGCCAACACCGGCTATGACCCGGCGTACGGCGCTCGTCCGCTGCGCCGTCTGGTGCAGACCGAGGTCGGCGACCAGCTGGCGCGCATGCTGCTCGCCGGCAAGGTACACGACGGCGACACCGTGCTCGTCGACCAGACCGGTGGCGAGCATCTGGAACTCGGTACCATGCCCGAGGATCCGGATGCCGGTTCCGATGCCGACGTCACGGTCGAAGACGTCACCGAAGACAAGTGATGGCCGGGTGATGGCCGCATAATGACCGAGCCGCGATGAGGGGAGGCCGGGCTCAATACCCGATCTCCCCTCAATGCGTCATAAGTGCGTCACGCTGTGCGGGTCGCGTCACGCGGCGAGCGCTCGCACAGCGTGACGGTTCGTGAGAAGCCTTATTTTTCAACGTTTTTGGAGTATGCGTCACTCTGTGCGTTCGCTCTGCGTGACGTGACCCGCACAGCGTGACGCTGCATGGTGCGTGTGTAGGCGCTGTGGTGCCCGGATTCGCGCGTAAGTCCGAACGCGCCGCGACCCCTATTCGCCGACCGCGGCGCGCTGCTCCACGAACTCGCATCCAGCTATCGCGCGGGCCATGGCGTCGCGCATGGTGGACAGGAACACGCCGTCGCGCGTGAACGCCAGCGCCTGCACTTCGATGCCGTACGGCGAAAAACCGGTGAGCTTGACGAGTGGTTCACTGCCGGGTTGCGCGAATTCGACGGTGGCCGTGGCCACCGCGCGCTTCACCGCCTCTGTCACGTGCGCCGGGTCGCTGCCGGCCTTCGCGGTGAACGTCATCGTCACGCATCCTTCATTGGACGGCGTGAGCTTCTCCAGCGACGCGGTGTTGAGCACGGAATTGGGTATGACCATCTCGTTGCCGTTGCGCTCGCGCACCACCGTCTGCCGCCACGTGATGTCCTTGACCACGCCGGCCGTCCCCGCGACCGACACCAGATCGCCCGGCTGTATCACCTTGCCGAGCATCAGCCCGAAGCCCGAGATCACGTTCGCCACGGTGTCTTTCAGACCCAGCGACACGGCGATGCCGCCGACGCCGAGCGCGGTCATCAGTGTTGTCGGGCTGATGCCGAACACCGGCTGCAGCACGATGGACGCGGCCAGTATCCACACCAGCACGCGCATGATGTTGATGAATATCGACGCGCTCGGCATGTCCGTCCGATCCAGCACCTTGCGCATCACCCGTGCCAGTCCCTTGGTGATCAACAGCGCGGCGACGATCGCCACCAGCAGGAAGATGATTTTCCCGGCGTTCGCCTCGAACCATTGCAGTATCTGATCCATGTCGCCTCCAGGGTCGCGTCCGCGTCGCGCACCCCGCGGCGGCGACTGCTCTGCAAGCCACTTTAGTGGGCGGTTTTGAAATCTCCTGGAATGTCGCCTTTGAAAATGCGGCTCCAGTAGGCCAGCATGTTCTCCTTCGACATCGACAGGTACACTCCCATGGCGAGCACGGCGACATCCTCGTTGAGCAGGTCGTCGACCGAGAGTTTCTTGCTCAGCTCCGGCCACCGCCGCAGCACCGCGAGGATACCGCCGACGGTGAAGTCGAGCATCAGGTCGGTTTTCAGATCCAGGTTGTCGGCGTCGAGCTGGAGGTCGTTGATGATCATCAGACGGCCGAAGTCCTTCAGCGACTCGATGAGCTCGGGCGAGCTATGGCTGCCGGCGAGCAGTGCCAGACGGTCGAGCCGCTGCCGCTGAACTGGGTCGTTCATCACCAGGGAGCATTGGCGCCTCCATTCGATGTCGGGATTGAGGTCGGCGCGTGGCGCCTGCACGGTCGAATGCTCCACGGCGTGCATGATCGCCGAATCGGCCAGCTCCGGCAGGCTGGCGTAATGGTAGTAGAACGAGTTGCGGTTGACATGCGCCTCGCGTACGACTTCGGTGACGGTGATCTTGCGGTATTCGTGGTCTGCGAGCAGCTCCCAGAACGCGTTTTCGAGGCGTTCGGTCGCGGAGAGTATCTCGGAATCCTTGCGTGGGCGCGGCATGATGGTTCCCTTCTTGCGTGACGTGCGGCTATCGTTTATTGGGCACTATGTCTATATGTGTGATATGGATTATTGTAGGGCGGATTGTGAGGCGGATGATCGGAAAATAGGCGAACTGTCCATTTTTCTCGGTTGGCGAAACAGAGTTCGGGCACGAGACGGCTACCGCGAGGAACGGGACCGGACCGCGGCCATGAGCAGCCCCATCGCCTCGATCAGATGACGGCGATCCGCCTCCGACAGACCCACGAACGTGTTGATCATCGTGGGAACGGCCTTCAGGCCGGCCGCCATGAGATCGGAAATGCTGTCGGCATGGCTCGACCGCAGCACGGAGAACAGGGCGTCCACCGCGCGCTCGCGGTCCTCGGTGCTCAACGATTCCAGCCAGCCGTTCAACGACCGGTTGAACAGCTGGGAACTCGGCGACACCTGCGGCAGATATTCGAAATCATTGCCCGAGACCTGCCAGGAGAACGTCAGATGCTGCATCACGCCCTTCTGGTCGGAGCGTACAACCCGCATCGGCTCGGGCGTCTCCAGAATCATGCCGACAATCGAGGAGTCCGGTACGATCTTCACGATGAGGGGCATGACGCTCCGATACGGATCGCTGCCGACGATCTGCGACGGGAACCCCGGCCCGTCCAGCGAATACACCGCCGTGACACGCCGCTGCACCGGCTCGGGCGCGTTCATCGCCGCATACACGGCCAGATTGCCGCCCTTGGAATGCCCCAGCAGCACCATCGGGCCGCGCCACAGGCGCGCCACGGCGCACACATACTCACACGCCGCACGCTGTGCGGGCACCGGGTAGCGAAACGCCATGTTGAAATCCTCTTTCCAACCCACGAACGAGTCGTCCGTGCCGCGGAACGCCACCGCCAGAGTGCCGCCCGGCAGCAGCATGGTCACGGCGGCGAACTGCATCTGCTGTTCCTCGCTGAAATGCTCATCGGATGCGTCCACGCGAACGCAGGCAAAGCGCGGATTGACTCCGATGGCGGCGTACAGCTCCTGCGTCAGGCGCGGGTCGGCGAGGCCGTTATGGCCGCTCTCCACATGAAAATCATCGGGGGTCAGCGCCTCCGACACCGAAGCCAGCGTTGCGTCGCCGAACTCCGGGGCGGCCAAATGGCGAATCGAGCGCACCGGATGGCGCACGTCGATGCTGCTCAGACGTCTGCGGAATGTGCCGGATCGTGCCTCGACATCGGCCAGAGTCCGCACGCATGCCGGCATGTCCTGATAGACAAGCGACGCCAGCACCAGCGCGTCGACGGCGTTGAACGGTGCGTCGACGCCGAACGGGCGGGTCTCGGAACGTGCATAATCGATGATGTTGGGCGTCGTGCGCCTCCTTTCCGCCGCGGCGGGGCTATGCTTGTCGTCCGGAGCCGCTAAGGGCCGGGCGGGTGACCGGTTACCCGTCAATATACCCGGTTCCCAACCCGCGCGAACCCAACAACAACCGGCGACATGCCCTGTTGTGCGTGGTCGGTGGTAAAAACGAAACCAGAGTCCAACGGGGAGGTTGTGCCATGATCAACGAAACATACAAAGCCATGCTCGGCGGCAAATCGGTCATTCGAACCCTGAGTGAATACGCGACCGCAAGGGGCACCGAAATCGGATACGACAACGTGTTCGACTATTCGCTGGGCAACCCGAGCGTGCCGTGCCCGTCCAGCTTCACCAAGGCGATGATCGACATGTACGAGACCGCCGATCCGGTCGCGCTCCACGGATACAGCCCGTCGCTGGGTAACCCGGAGGCGTGCCGCACCATCGCCGAAAGCCTCAACCGGCGTTTCGGCATGGATTACACGGCCGGCCACATCTTCCCGACGACGGGTGCCGCCGGTGCGCTCGCCCACGCGCTGCGGGCCGTCACCAAGCCCGGCGACGAAGTGCTCACGTTCGCGCCATACTTCCCCGAATACCATCCGTATGTCGAAGGCGCGGGCGCGCGGCTGACCGTCGTGCCCGCCGACATCGAGAGCTTCCAGATCAACTTCGCGGCGTTCGAGGCGGCGCTGAACCCCGAGGTGGCGGTCGTGCTCATCAACACGCCGAACAATCCCTCCGGCGCGGTGTATTCGGCCGAAACGCTCGACCGGCTCGCGGGTATCCTGCGGGCGAAGCAGGCCGAATACGGTCACGACATCTTCCTGATCAGCGACGAACCCTACCGCGAGATCGTGTTCGACGGCGGCACGCAGCCGTACCCGGCCAAGTTCTACGACAACACGCTGACCTGCTACTCCTGGTCGAAGTCGCTGAGCCTGCCGGGCGAGCGCATCGGCTACGTGGCAGTCAACCCGCGGGCGACCGACGCCGAACTCATCGTGCCGATGTGCGGGCAGATCTCACGCGGCACCGGCCACAACTGCCCGAGCTCCAGCATGCAGCTCGCCGTGGCGAAGATCATCGACGAGACCAGCGACCTGAGCGTGTACGAGACGAACATGAACCTGCTGTACGATGCGCTGACCTCGATCGGCTTCGACGTGGTGCGCCCGGGTGGAACGTTCTACATCTTCCCGAAGGCGCTGGAAGCCGACGCGAACGCCTTCTGCATGAAGGCCAAGGAATACGACCTGATCCTGGTGCCGTCCGACAGCTTCGGCGTGTCCGGGTACTTCCGCATGGCCTACTGCATCGACACCGACAAGGTGAAGCGGTCGATTCCGGTGCTGGAGCGCTTCGTGCGCGAGGAATACGGATTGTAGGCGAAACCGCGCTCTCAAAACTCGCAGATACAGCCCCAAAATGTCGATTCTGGGGCTGTATCTGCGAGTTTTGAGGGCGCGTTCCGTCTAAGAGCATCCAGAAAGCATCAGAAAACATTCGGAAACCGTTCCGCAAGGTTGCAGGACGGTTCAACGTCAGGCGCAGGGGCCGCTAGGAAAGCCGTCGTTCAATGGAGTCAATCCAAGGAAAGGACGACGACCATGAAACCCCATGACATGCAACCCCATGCGAGCCCCGGCGGCTCGCGGCGGCGTCGACCGCCGGTAATCGCCACGAGGCGGATGGTCGCCCTCACGGGTGGCCTGTGCGCGAGCCCCGGCGGCATGGTGCTGATTCGGCACCTCTCGGCCGGTTCCGCTGGCTCCGCCTCAACCATGCAGCCGCCGAGCGGCAGCTTCGGTGGCGGTGCCAACACCATGCAATACGACTATTCCGGCACCAACTCGGTGTCGCTCACCGTCGGCGAAGACTCCACCACCGTCATCGACGGTACCGACATCACCGCCTCCAGCTCCGGGTCGAACGGCGTCTTCGCCACCGATTCCGGAACGGTGCTCGTCAACGACACATCGATTGAGACCATGGCCGACAATTCACGCGGGCTGGACGCGACCTACGGCGGCACGATATCGGCGAACAAGATCACCGCGGACACGCAGAGCGGCCACAGCGCCATCGTCGCCACCGATCGAGGCGGCGGATCGATCTCTCTCGCCGATGCGACGCTGAGCACCGCCGGCTCCGGCTCCCTGCTGCTGTATTCCACCGGCGACATTCAGGTGAACAACGTCTCCGGAACCTCATCCGGCAGCCAGATCGCCGGCATGGAAGGCCTCAATACGATCCTGATCAAGGATTCGACGTCGGAAAGCACGGTTACCGGCAAAACCGCATCCGACCCGATCGCCAATGGCACCATCATCTACCAGTCCACCTCGGGCGATGCGGAAGCCAGCACCGGCGAGCACGCCACGTTCCAGTCGGTCGATTCCACACTCAGCTCCGCCATCGGATCAGGGTCGATGTTCTACTTCACCAACACGACCGCCGATGTGGTGCTGCAGAACACTGAGCTTGATTTCGACACCGACGCGGCGACGCTCACGGACAACGCGGCGGCCGGCTCCGGCACGGGCACGGCGAGCGACGCCCCCATCACTGTGAATGTCGACGGCACGTCCACGTGGGTGGTGACGAAGGATACGACCATTTCCGCGCTCAACGTCGCTTCCGGCGGCGACGGCAACACCGTCACCATCGTGGCGAACGGCAAGACCGTGGTCTCCGGCAGCGGCGACGTGACCGTCACGGTGACCGGCTCGTATTCGACCTCGGTCTCGGCCGGGAGCGACACGGAGCTGTCGAGCGACACCATCGACCGCAGCGAGTTCGACAGCCGGTTCGGCACATCGACAGCGTGGACGATGGCATAACCATGGCGGCGTGCCAGACATCAACATCAGCAATCACTTCATCAGTCAGTTTTCAAAGGAGTCATCATGACCAGCAACAACAGCAACAATGTCAACAATGCGAATGGCGGCGAGAGCGGCAACGGCGCGGATGGTGCCATCGAGGGCGTCGCTATCGAGGCGGCGGCGAACTTCACCGGTTCGGAGCAGCGTCAAGCGGCTGTGAATGACGCCGCTGTGGCTGATGGTTCGGTGACTAACGGTTCGGCGGGCGGCTGGGGCGTGGAGCCCGGTTCCGCGGCTGGTCGGGCCGATGGTGGCCGGGCTGCGGCAGACAACGGCGGTACAGACGAGTATGCGGGGAATCGTGCGGCTGGTCTGGGAGACGCCGAATGGGCTGCCGGGACCGGGGCTGCTGGATGCGGAACCGCCGGATACGGCTCGGCTGGGTATAGGCTCGCGGCGGCTCCGGGCAGTTCCGGCTATACGCCGAACGGTCCGATGCCGGGGAGCTACGGCGAGGGATCGCGTGCGGCGTGGTACGCGCAGAATGCGCCGACGCAGGCAATGAATCCGCAGCCGGAGAATATGCAAGCGGTGAGTGGCCAGAACATGAACGCGCAGGACGCGAATATGCAGGGCGCGAATACACCAGATGCGAACGCGCAGGGCGGCCGGATGCCGTTGTATGCGGATTGGAACGGCCGGGGGCCGGTGCCTGGAGCAATGGGCGGTCAGGTCCCGACACCGAAAGGCTCGAAGGGCGGCGAACACGCGTTGAGCGGTAAGACGTGGGCATTGCTCGCCGTGGTGTCTCTGGTCTGTGGCCTCGTGGGTGGCGTCGGTGGAGCGCTCGCGGTGAACGCGCTGACCGACGACGAAGATGGCACGGGCAGCAGCCAGCAGATGCAGATGCCCGGAGGCATGGGGCAGCTGCCCAGCGGCGGCCAATTCGGCAATGGACAGTCTCAGCAGTATGGTGGCTCAGGGGAGTCGGACAGCCAGCTCGGCAGTGGTTCCAGTGGCTCCGGCAGCAGCTCCAGCGGTTCCGGTTCCTCGTACAGCTCCGACGGCAGTGATGTGACCACAATGTAAGCCATGAGCCGGGCAAGGCTCAGCGCGAAGTGAAAGCGTTCAACCGCAATCGCTGCCCCCTGTCTGCCCCCTATCTGCCCCCATCATCCTCGTCAAATTACGGGTTGAAATAGCCGTTCTGGGCAATTCCCCGTGCGAAATCGCCGTTTTGAGCTCGAAAAACGGCGATTTCACACGGGGAATTGCGGATTTCGGCTATTTCACCCCGTAATTTCGCGTTCTGTTCGCCCTCCACAGCCCGTAAATGGCCCAGCCAGTCGGGCTTTACGGCTCATCCGGCCAGCGCATCGCTGACGAATCGGTCGACCGTCGACCAATGCGGCCCTTGCCTCCTCGGCTGCATCACGGCGCACGCCCTCCAGCTTGGCGCCGGGAACCTTACCGGCCCTGACCAGTTTCATCATCGAAAGCGGCGCCTGCGTGTCAAGGACAAATCGGAACATGAACGCCGACGTGGCCAGCGTCAACGCGCCTGCGGATGCCGCGGCGATGCCGGTAATTCGGCATCCGCGCCGTATCCGGCCGGCGCGTCGCGAGCGAAATGAGTCATGCCGATGCGTGAAAGCAGCCGGCGCAAACGCAGCGCAGCTTCCCATGCGGATACCCTGTGCCGACTGGATTCCAAGCCGGCTGCACGGCCCAAGCGCGGCCGGCATGCCCGGGAAGAGCGCGAAAGGCGAAAAATCCTCACGACCTCTAGCGAACCGCGCGAACGGTTGTTAGTGTTGATGCACAGACGATTTCGGTTGCCGCGGCAGGCGTGCCGAACGCCGCATATACCGCTTGATGCGCACCAGACGTAGAACGGCGGTCTCCAAAATCGCAGGTCGTTGGTTCGAAGCCAACCGCGTATGCCAGTCACTTGTTTTTTCGGGGTCTGCCTCCGCCGACGCCCCGACCGGGACGCTTCGCGTTCCATCCGTCTATCGTCTCCGGGAGCCAGCCGCGCGTGCGGCCTATCATGGCGTCGGGTTCGGGGAGCTTGAGGTTGAGCAGGCCGCCACTGGTTATGCCGAGGCGTTCGGTGACCTGCTTGACGCCGAGAGATATGCAACCCGAGAACACTCGACACGCAGCGAATCTTAACGACCGCAGGACTAGACAAACAACAAATGGCACTACGCAGATGCTCATACACCCGCTGCCGCCTGCCCGTCACCCGCGGCCAAGCGTGGGACCTCGGACATAACGACCGGCGCGACGGATACAACGGACCCGAACACGCGAGCTGCAACCGCAAAGCGGGAGCAGCCAACAGCAACCGCATGCGCGAACACTGGAACAAGCAAACAGGAAACAACGTGGCGACTGCAGGCCGGGTGAGCCTACTTCTTCTTCGGCACGTAGATCACAGTGTCGATCAGTTCTCGGTAGTGCGCGACGATCTGCGCGCGGCGGGTCTTCAGGCTGGCCGTCAGCATGCCGTTGTCTTGTGTGAACTCGTCGGGCAGAATCTCGAACTTGCGGATCGACTCGGCGCGAGACACGCCCTCATTGGCCTGATTCACCGCACGCTCGACTTCGGTGTGCACGATCGGATTGCGGGCCAGCGACGCCAGGTCGGACTCCTCCTGAGCGCCCTGCGATTTCAGCCACGCGTTCGCATCGGCGAGATCCAATGTGACCAGCGCGGCCACGAACGGCTTCCGGTCGCCGATGACCAGGCACTGGTTCACAACCGGCGATGTCATCACGGCGGCCTCCAACAGGCCGGGGGAGACGTTCTTGCCACCGGCGGTGATGATCAGATCCTTCTTGCGGCCGGTGATCGAAATGAAGCCGTCTTCGTCGATGTCGCCCAGATCGCCGGTGTGCAGCCAGCCGTCGACGATCTGCTCGGCGGTCACATCGGGATGGTTGTGGTATCCGCGGCAGACCAGATGGCCGCGTACGCACAGTTCGCCGTCGTCCGCGATACCCGCGGTGACGCCGCTCATCGGCATGCCGATCGTGCCGATCCGATTGTTCTCCGGCAGGCTCACGCACACCGGCCCGCAGGTCTCCGTCATGCCGTAGCCCTCAAGCAGCGGCATGCCGATGCCGTTGAAGAAGTGCGAAAGGTTGGCGTCCATCGGGGCGCCGCCGGTGATGGCGAAGTCGGCGTTCGGGCCGAAAATCGTGCGGATCTTCTTGTACACCACCAACTCGTAGAACCCGTGGGCGAGGCGCCCCCGCCACGGCAGTTTCTCACCGGCCTGCTCGGCCTTCGACCAATCCCGCGCCACGTCCGCCGCACGCAGGAACATCTTGCCGGCGATGCCCTTGCCGGCGCGCTGCGACGCTGCGTTATACACCTTCTCGAACACGCGAGGCACCGCCAGCAGCAGCGTCGGGCCGAACGACTCGAAATCCTTGACGATCGTCTTCATGTCGGAACTCAGTCCCAACGTCAGCGTGCCGCAGAAGCTCAGCAGCTCCATGAACCGCGCGAACACGTGGCTCAGCGGCAGGAACAGCAGCAGACGGCGGTCGGGCCACGCGCAGGCGCGGGGCATGTACTGCATGGCCGACAGGCACAGGAACGCCAGATTGCGGTGCGACAGCTCCACGCCCTTGGGGGTGCCGGTGGAGCCGGACGTGTAGACGATCGTCGCGAGGTCGTCGCCGTGGGCGTCGTTCTTGCGCGCCCAGAACTCCTCGTCGCTCACTTCCTTGCCATACGCCTGCAAGGCTTCGAGCGCACCGGCCTCGATCACGAACACCTTGCGCAGCGACTGCACCTCATCGTGGATGGATTCGATCTTGTCGCGCTGCCCGTCGTCCTCGGCGAACGCGATCGTGGCCTGCGAATCGTTGAAGATCCAGCTCACCTGAGCGTCGGAATTCGTCTCGTAGACCGGGACGGTGAGCGCCCCGACCGCCATGATGGCCATGTCGAGCGCGGTCCATTCCCAGCGCGTACGTGACACGATTGACACGGCGTCGCCCTTCTTCACACCCAAGCCGATCAGACCCTTGCCCAGGGCGATCACCAGGTCGCGGAACTGCGTCGCGGAGAACGACTTCCAGCCGCCGTCCGCCTTGTATTCGACGGTCGAGCCGTCCGGGTCGCGCTGGGCGCGGCGGTCAAGGAAATCAAACAGGTTGATATCGTCGTCGATCGGTTCCTTCAGCGGATTGGTGAACTCTTTGACCATGGTCGAGGAATTTACTGTCATACTCTCTTGAATACTCTCAGCGCGGTACAAAAACCGCGCGACAGGCGGCATTCGGGGGGGGGTGGAGGGGTCGAGAAGGACACCGAGCATGCGGCGCGATGATGTCGCATTATGTGCGTCGCGCGTGGCCGGGGCTGTGCGATGGAGGCAGGTTTGCCGGTATCGCGCCTTCGGTGGCGCGGCGCGTTGATTCGTGGCCGATGAAGGTGACGGGCGGAATAGGCGAGGCGCGGGCGAGATACAGGCGAGCGGCATGAGCCGGAGCGAAGCGGCCCGAGCCGGACGGGAGCAATCACGAACATGCCGCCGGGCTGGTATCCGGACCCATCGGGCGATCCCTCGCTGATGCGTTGGTGGGATGGCGAGGAATGGGCCGGTGATTTCGCGCCGGCGCAGTAGGTGACGCCGGACGGCAACCGTATTCGCCGGGCGCGTACCCGATGACGAATGGCGACCGCAACCTGCGTCTCGCTGCATTCATCCTCAACATCATCTCGATGGTCGCGTTGGGATGGACGTTGCTCCCGCTGGCATGGATGATCCCGATGACGGTGATGAGTTGGGGCATCTACAAGGGCACGCGGGCCAACACCGTGGCGTTCGGCGTGTGCAACCTGCTGTTCGTGAATACCATTGGGGGGGGGCTGCTCATCAGCAACAAAGAGCGGTGACCGATTCCGCGGAATTTCAGGCGTGTCGCGATTTTTGTCCCGTTTGTACAGGCGGTCGGGTAATGTATTCCCCTGTTGCCTGTCAAGGTGACATTGCGGACATAGCTTAGTTGGTAAAGCGCAACCTTGCCAAGGTTGAGACCGCGGGTCCGAGTCCCGTTGTCCGCTCGCAGATTCGGCTGGCTGAAGCGATTCGGCCGGTCGGCACGCAGACCCGGGCGGTTGGCGCAGAGGTAGCGCACTTCCCTGACACGGAAGGGGTCACAAGTTCGAATCTTGTATCGCCCACGGATGCCGAAGTTCACTTCGGTGTGCACTGGGTGATTGGCGCAGCGGCTAGCGCACTTCCTTCACACGGAAGGGGTCGTAGGTTCGATTCCTACATCACCCACGGCCGCTACGGTGGTCGGTTTTCGGGGCTATGGCGCAGCTGGTAGCGCATCTCCATGGCATGGAGAGGGTCAGGGGTTCGAATCCCCTTAGCTCCACAGAACAGAACGTCCCTCCTTCCGGGAGGGGCGTTTCTTGTTTTTTCGAGCCTATACCCGCAGGCGAGGATCCTCGGCATCGACAGCTCTCCGGACATGATCGCCTCGGCGCGCAAGCTCTGCCCCGACTGCGATTTCGATGTGCTGGACGCCGGGTCGCTCGACGAGCTCGACACCGATTTCGATGTAGTCTTCTCCAACGCCTGCCTGCAATGGGTGCCGAATCATGAACGGGTGCTGCCCTCCATGCTGTGACGGCTTAACGCCGGCGGCATCGCGGCGGCGCAATTCACCGAGAACATCAACCTGCCGCCGCACATCATCATGCGCGAGACCGCGTGCGAGCCGAAATGGCGGCAGTGGATCAGCGAGATACGCCGCTACTGCAATCTCGGCGGCGACAATTTCGACGTAAGCGCATACTATGATCTGCTCGCCCCGCTCTCCGCGCACATCGACGTGTGGGAGACGAACTACTACCATGCGCTGCCTGGGTATGAGGCGATCCTCGACTGGTATCGCGGTACCGGTCTGCGCCCGTATCTGGCCCAGCTGCCCGATGACGGCCTATATCTGCGAGTTTTGAGAGCGTCGGTTGAGCGAGCCATAGATTTTTCATATGTCCGCGGTCTTGTGTCGCGCCCTGCGACGTGCTTCGATGGTGGGTGCCGGCGGCAAGGGGCTCGCCGGTGCCATGTCAATGGTTCGCACGTCAAGAAGGGGGTTGCGATGGTGTCCACCACATTGGACTTCGCCGAGAAGTACCTGCTGAAAACCGAGGTCAGGACCGTCGCGGTCATGCCCGACGACGATGATTCGGTGCGTGATGATGATTCGTACGACGCATAGTGCGGTGATCGTTCTCGATGATGTTTGTGCGAGGATGACTCATATTCCCGCACAAGTGCGCATGATGCGGATTCCCGGAATCCCGAGACTTGCTTTCGCTTGATGCCCGATTGGCCCGGTATCATACTCGCGCCTGTATCATTGAGGACGATTCGTTGCATATCTTGCCACCGGGAAGGGTCATCATGGGACGCAGTCGGTGATGCATTTCCACGTGCACTTAATCCCGCACAGATATGGGGACGGATTGGACACCTGGCCCAAGCTGCCGGGCCGCTCGCTCGACCTCGATACGGCATGGCGGCGGTTGAGGCGGGGAAAATCGACTTCGTGAGGATTGTGATATAGGACATCAAAACGGCGGGATTCCGCCGATGCAACCTGTGGTTGCGCACGGTTGCGGGGCATGGTCGGCGATTGCAACCGTAAGATGGTGGCGGATGGCGTGGACGGCGTGCCATAGTGGGGTCATCGGCCGAACATGACATGATGGAATCACTTGAGAAGGGATTTGACGATGAGCTTCCGCACCAACCTGCAATACCTGCGCGCCCAACGCAACATGACCCAGGAGCGACTGGCCATGCTGCTCGGCGTCTCGCGGCAGGCTATTTCGAAATGGGAATCCGAGAAGGCCTACCCCGAAATGGACAAGCTGCTCATGATCTGCGATCTGTTTGGCTGCACGCTCGACGACCTCGTGCTCGGCGACGTGAGCGTGAGCACCAGCCGGCCGGACTCGCACGGCGCATCGGCAACAGGCTGCGGCACGACTGTCGGAGGCAGGACCGGTGAAGATGCCGGGAGCCCTGCACATGCGGGGAACGCGAAGGGAAGTATAGGCGACGCCGACGAGCCCGCGCATCTCGGTGCGGCCGGTGCCATCGAGCCAAGCCTCACGGGCGTGCCGACCGGCGAGACACCGTACGGAACCGGTTCGCCCCGCCCCGCCGTGCACGCCAATACGGCCACCCTGCCGCAGGACCTGACCGGCTACGACGAGCATCGCCGCCGGTTCGCGCTGCTCATCTCCGGCGGCGTTGCGGCGATCATCGCGGCGGTCGGTATCTGCAATCTGTTCGATTCAAGCAACTCCATCCTCGGCGTGACGCGGCTCAATGACTTCCTCACGTTCCTGTGCATCTGCATAGGTGTGATCGCCGGGCTGGCGATGCTGGTCCCGGGCGGCATGTCGCACGCCGAGTTCAAACGCCGCCATCCGTATATCGAGGATTTCTACACCGATGAGGATCGCAGCCGCGAGACGCGTCTGCTGGTGGTCGGCATCGTGGGCGGTATAGCGGCAATCCTGATCGGCATAGCGGTGACTGTGTACGCCGATGACGTGTTGGGCATCAGCGATGGATGGCCGAACGCGATCATGCTGATGCTGTACTCGGTCGCCGTCTTCAGTTTCGTTTACTGCGGAATACGGCACGGCATGCTCGACATCGACGGCTACAACAAGAAGGCCGATACCGATGGCAAGAAAGAGCGTGCAGCCGGGCATGATTTCTACGACAATCTGACCGGTGCGGTATGCGGCATCATCATGTCGCTGGCCACGATAACCGCCCTGTGCCTACTGTTTCTGGGGCCGTGGATGCTGCATGACGACTGGAGCTCCGTGGGCCTGTTCTGGCTGCCGTGGCCGATCGGCGGCGTGCTGTGCGGCATAGCGAGCCTCATCATCCAGCTGGTCAAGGATTATCGCAGGCGCAACGACGACGGACAAGGCGCCGGGCAGCCCGGGCGGACGAAATAGCAAGGAAAGGACGGCCGATGGATGATCTCGCCGCGTCTCGTGAGCGGTATCCGTTGCAAACCATGCGATTGCCGGATGGCGAACCCTTCGCATACCGGTATCATCGCAATCCCTCCGCCCGCGCAACGATTGTGCTCCTGCCGGGCGGAATCGGGCTGTCCGACTGTTCTGCCTGCATTTTGAACGGTTCGTCGAGGACCGCTCGGTCATCACCTTCGATTATCAGGAGCGGTTCGCGACGAACGCCGAACTGGCGCGTGCCATCGCAAGTGGAAGCGGACGCTTCGCCTGATATCGATGCCGCTGCACCGGCGTCTGATGGCGTGGGCCGTGATGCGCAAGACGCAAGACCTGTCGTCTGGCGAACGGCGGCTGATGCAGGGCCTGTGCGATGTCCTCAAGCAGTTGCTGAGCAAGCCGTATCAGCGGCATATGGCCGATTTGCTGATCGATGCTGCGTCGCACGCCGACATGGTGACGGCGGTCATCTCGCGCTGTTGGTGCGCATGGACGAGTACATGGATACCGTACGCGCCTTCATCGGGTCGCATGCGGCCCGCTCTTAGCAGGCGTCTCTAGTCTCGCGTCGGATCCTTCTGCAGAAGCAGGAACACGAGCGCCACGACCAGCAGCAGCACCGCGATAGACAGCACGCCGAGCGAGGCTCGTGGTCTGCGACGCATGAGTGTGACCGTGAGCTCCCCAGCTGATGAGCGCAAAGGCAGAGATTGGTTTCGCGTGGGATTGTCCCGATGTCAAGGTCATGATGCAAAAGCGTTAAGCATCCTACGGATTATATTGAGAAAAGAAGTCATTAGTAATACAATTGGCTTTAGAAAGGATTCATTATGAGCACTACCACTGTTCGCATGGATGATGATCTCAAAGCCGAAGTGAACGCCATTCTTGATTCCATGGGATTGAATTTCAATACGTTCGTGAATATGGCCAGCGTGCAGTTGGTGTCGCAGCGTCGTATTCCGTTCGAGGTGAGGGCGCCTGAACCCGTGCTGCCTCACGCGGGACATGTTGCCGCCAATGGAGTTACGTACCGTGGGGTCGACGAACAGGGATATCCGGTGGTCGAAGTGCCGAACGCCATGGTGTTGAATCCGAGCCGGGGCTCCGATGGTGTTGCCGTACTGCCCAAGGCGTGGCGCGATGGCGAATAATCATGATATTCCGGAATTGATGCCGGTTCCGGAGCAACTGCATGTCTTCGACGTGTATCGCATGCGGGTGCGGTTCGAGGATGATCCGACGAAATCACGCAACCATACGTGGCCGCCATCGTCATACAAGCCGACGACGACGGTGGAGTGGCTGTGAAACTGACCAGCAATCCAACTTGGCATGGGGCGGGCGATGTGCAACTGCCCGAGTATGAGCATGCCGGGCTTACCCATCTGACGACCGCTCGCTGCGCGCAGCTGGTGCGGTTCCGCCGGTCGGATCTACAGGGATTCGCCGGTAGATTGAGTCGGAATGATGCCATACGTGTGGCCAATGCGGTCGGCGAGGTAAAGCCTGAAGAACAGGTGTGGCTGTAATTCTGTTCTGCCGTCTAACTGGTTCGGGGTGTTCACTGTGAACCAGTGCGCAATTGCGATGGTCGGATGTCTTTCTACAGTCCGCTTATATGTGAAGGTTTTGTGGTCGACGTTGCGTCATATGTTGCTTGTGACGTTGCGTAATGCGGCATATTGCTTGGTGAAAGGAGGTTAGGCCATGTCGATGGACGATGAAACGGACAGCCGATACACCACAGGGGACATCGCCAAACTCACTGGTGTGAGTGTGCGAACCGTGCAGTACTACGACGCCAAAGGTCTGTTGATTCCCAATGAGATCAGCGACGGCGGCCGAAGGCTGTATGGGACTGCAGAGGTCGAGCGGATGCGGGTCATCCTTTTTCTCAAAGGACTCGGCTTCAAGCTGGAGCAGATTCGCTCGATTCTGTCGGACGAGCGGCCGGAACGGGTGCTGGTTGATTTGCTGGATCAGCAGACGGCATCCTTGCAGTCGGGTATCGCCGAGCAGAAGCAACGTCTTGATGACTGCTTGCAGCTGCGCAAAGCACTGACGGTCTCGGCGTCTGACTTCGTATCGTCAACATTAACCGACATGGCAACCGTTATGAACACCACAACCACTCATTCCCTGCGCACCACATATTTGGTCATGCTGGCAATCACATTGCCCGCGACTTTGTTGCAAATTGCATGCCTCGTCATTGGTGTGATGACAGACGTATGGTGGCCGCTGCCGGTCGCCGTTCTGCTGGCGATTGCGCTCACTGTTGCGGCGATGAAGTACTATCGCTCCCGCGTGCAATACCTATGTCCGGCTTGCCATGAGACCTTCCAGCCGGGTATGCGAGAGTTCGTATTCGCCGCACACACGCCCAAGACACGCAAGCTTACCTGCCCGCATTGCGGTCACAGGGGGTATTGCATGGAACTCAGCATCTGAAAGTTTCTGATTATAGCGTTCGATTTACCAACGGTAGTTGTCGCAGAATTTGCGACAACTACCACCCTGTCAAAATATGTGCGTTGTGCAGGGCTAAATTGTTTCAGGTCGCGGCTCGGGCGGTAGGGTATGCCGTTTTATCGCTGCTTCGGCGTTCCTGTTGCTGATTGATGGGTGACATTACGCTTGCGTTGGGTCCTTCTGCAGGAGCAGGAAGATGAGCGCCAACACCAGCAGGATGGCGATGGAAAGCACGCCGAGGGAGGCGTTGCCGGTGATCGACGTGGTGGTGGCCACGAGGAACGTGCCCAGAATGCTCGCGGTCTTGCCGAAGATGTCGTAGAAGCCGTAGTACTCGTTGGCGTGGTCCTTGGGGATGATCTTGCCGTAATACGAGCGGCTCAGCGCTTGGATGCCGCCCTGGAACATGCCGACGAGGATCGCCAGGATCCAGAACTGCGCGGCCGACACGAGGAAGAACGCGGCGAAGAACACGATGCACATGTAGGCCACGACCGCCGCCACGATCATCGCCTTGCAGCCAAACCGCCCGGCCATCCGCCCGTACAGGATCGCGCATGGGAACGCCACGAACTGCGTGACCAGCAGCGCCACCACCAGCTGAGTCGAGTCGATGCCCAGCTCGGCGCCGTACGAGGTGCTCATCGAGATCACCGTGTTCACCGCATCGATGTAGAAGAAGAACGCGAGCATGAACATCCACAGCGGCTTGTTCCTCACTATCTTGCGGAAGGTGCCGCCAAGCTCGCGGAAGGTGCCGCGCACGGCCGTTCCCAGCTTGTCGCGTGTGGCGCGGTAATGCTCCTGACGGTAGCTGGAGATCAGCGGGATCGTGAACGCGACCCACCAGACGGCGGTGATGATGAACGATGCGCGGGTGCAGCCGGTCGTCGTCCAGCCGAATGGCAGCGCCGGGCCGCCGAAGATCAACGCGATGCACACGATGAACGGCACGGTCGAGCCGATGTAGCCCCAGCCGTAGCCGTGCGAGGAGACCTTGTCCATGCGTTCGTTCGGCGTGGTGTCGATCAGCATCGAATCGTAGAACGTGAGCGAGCCGTTGAGTCCGATCGTCGCGAGGATATACACGACCAGGAACGGCAGCCACGTCAGTGGAAGCGCCATCGCGCAGCACGTGACGACGCCGGTGCCGAAGAAGCCGAGGAAGAACTTGATTTTCATGCCCTGCACGTCGGCAATCGAGCCGAGCAGCGGCATGAGCAGCGCGATGACCAGCGATGCGATGGTCTGCGCGTAGCCCCAGGCCGACACGATGTTGCCGTCCGCGGGCATCAGCGATTTCGCGTAGATCGGAATCACCGCGGTGGACAGCAGCACGAACGCGGAGTTGCCCACGTCGTAGATGATCCATTTCTTCTCGCGCGGGGTGAGTTTCGCGGTGGCGGTGAGGGCCGGATCTGTGCCGGCCGCTGTACTGTCTGCCGGGCCATCGGTGGGTTTGGCTGCGATGCTGTCGTTCATGGGGACTCCTGACGTCGTGTTCATATATATCGTAAAGTGCCGTTTCCGGCATACCAAGTTTCCATATGAATTGCGGGTGAATTGTTGCGGGCCGGCGGGAGTCGGACGGGTTGGGCGGGTCAGGCGCGCAATGGGCCGCGTCGATCGTGGCGATCGTCATCGGGGTCGGCGTTCGTTATCTGGTACACCTATTATGCGTGGCGCAAGCCCGATCCCATCGAAGAGGCGCGGCGGGCGGATATGTTCGCTCGCGGTTGGACGCCGCTGGACGAGGACGTGCACTTCCCTCCGGCGTGGTTCGCCAAGATTTCCAAGCTGAGGACGGTCGGTAGCGAAATGCCGCATACGACATGGGGCAAGGACGGCTGAATCACGTTCAACTATGACGTGATGCAGTTCATATCGGACGCGAACCCCAGCTATGCCACCGATATCGTGTTCCTGGTATGCCCGTGCACGGTGCCACGAGGCCCACTCATGTGGGCGACCATCTATCAGGGTCGCAAGATGTTTCAGCGCACCAGCGAGCAGGGCGGCGTGCCCGCCGACGTGGTCGAACTGCTGAAGATGAGCCCGTGCAGACCGAATCTGATCGTGATGGATGGACGAATCTACATATGGTTGCGGGTGAATTACATGCCGTTGCCGCAGCGTTTTTCTGAATTATCCGCTGGAAAGCGATCTGATTCCGTTGACGAAGGAACTGCATCGCAGGCTCGCCCGCGATATGGGGATTGTCGGCCAGACGCCGTGGGCTGGCCGCGCCTGAGCGGTCATCGGCACGGTGATTGGTCCAATAGCGTCCTTAAGTGCGCGCCGAAACGACAAGTGCGCGCACATGGGGACGCAAAACACCCGATTTGCGTCCCTATGTGCGCAGAGTCGTCCGTTCGGCGCGCACTTAAGGACGCAAACGGAACGACAGCGTTGCGCAACAATCCATATCGGCCGGGCGACGCTGCGGGGAATGGCTACTTCGCGGCCTCGGCCGGAGTCTCGTCTTCCTCGAGCTTGGCGATGACCTCGTCATAGCCGGGGCAGTCCGGAACGCCGTTGATGGAACGCTGAATGCCCAGCGAAGCGGCCGCGTTGGCGATCTTCACCGCATCGACAAGCGACCAGCCGCGGGCGATCAGTGCGCACATGGCACCGGTGTGGCACGAGCCCGCCGAACGGGTGTGCGTCGCCTTCGTCGGATACCCCTCCACATGGATGACTTCGCCGCCCGGCGTGCGCACCCACGCGCCGCGCGACCCCGCACGAACCACCAGCGGCGCGCGCAGCGTGGCGCCGAGGCTGTTGCACAGCGCCTTCATCGAGTCGTCGAATCCGCCGCCGACGGTCATCGACAGGGAATCGTCTACGAACACGCCAAGCCGGTCGGCGAGCGTGCGGGCCTCCTGACGGTTGCAGGACCAGATGGGCCGCACCAGCACCAGATCCTCCAGCAGGTGGTCGCTGACCATGTGCAGCGTGTTGGTCGGATTGAGCACGATGCTGTAGTCGCGCGTCGTCGGGTCCGAAGCGGTGCGATGCAGGAAGGCGTCGATGCCTGACGCGCTGTGATCCATCAGCGTGTTGGCGCTGATGTGCACCACATCGCCCTCGCCGGGCTCCACGCAGTCGAACGTGTTCTCGTTGCCTTGTGATTCGGCGCCATACGTGGCGACGAACGTCTTGCGCTCGCTGTCGTTGAGCACCAGACGGAAACCGGAATCGGCGTCGATGCGGTCCTGGCCGATGTGTTCGATGCCGTTGTCGTTGAGAGCCTTGCGGATCAGTGACGCCCACGGCCCGTTGCCGATGACGCCTGCGTGCTTGGTCGCCGCCCCAATCCGGCTGGCCGCCTGCATGACGCGGAAGCTGCCGCCCACCGACGGCATGGTATGGTTCGCGACGGCGAATCCGCCCGGTTGGGGAATCGCGTCGATGTCCATCATGATGTCGACCCACACCTGTCCCAACGAGATCACTGTGGGGGAGGGCACGTCGTTTTTGCGTGAAAGCAGGCCTTTAAGTGAATTGAGCATCATTCCTCCTTGACGATTGCCGCGTTGCATGTATCGTATGCCATACAGTAACCGTTTTACCGTGATTTTATGAAGAGTTGCTGGATGCGGCAATAGTCAAGACGGGTGATATTGTGTGGATGTGTAGGTGAAAGCCGCAATGATACACGCTTGATTTGCATTTGTTTGTATTTGGCGCTATTATTGTGAAGTTGTGTGTTCAAGCATCCGTGCTGGAACACGGAAGACTTGAACATCAAGGTTATTAAGGGAGTCCATCATGGCAGCTCGTTGTGCAGTGTGCGGCAAGGGTCCGCAGGTCGGATACACCGTTTCTCACTCGCATATCCGCAACAAGCGCACCTTCCGCCCGAACCTGCAGCCGGTTCGTACCACCGTTGACGGCCAGAACGTTCGCGTCCGCGTGTGCGTCAAGTGCCTCAAGGCCGGCAAGGTTCAGCGTGTGGTTGCGTGACATCGCGCGATAACGTTTCACTGAGGCCCCGGAAGTCGCAAGACTCCGGGGCCTCTTTATATCCGCTGGCGGAGGGGACAATGCGATGCCGTCCCGCCGGCACACCACAATAGGGACGTATGAGCATCACGTTGAACACCACCATGTCGTCGATCATGACGAACAAGCGGCGTGTCGGCGCGCTCAAAAGCCTTGGCGTCGTGACGGTGGGCGATGCGTTGACCTACTATCCGTTCCGCGTCGCCGATCCGGTGCCCCTGCGGGCACTGCGCGAGGCCCGTATCGGCGAGAGAATGGCGTTCTCCGCGTCGGTGCGCAGCATGCGGGTCGTGCCGATGAACGTTCGGCGGGGCTACCGGCTCGAGGCCGTGGTGGATGACGGGGATTTCGCGGTTTCCCGGCATGTCGCGGGGGCCGCCGCCCGTTTGGTGTTCTTCTCGTACAAGAAGCAGTATGTCGATTGGCTGAGCATGCGGCTGCGTTCCGGCGCGATTGTGGTGATCGCCGGCGAGCCGAGCGAGTTCAACGGTCAACTGCAGTTCACCCATCCCGAAATAATGACGGTCGCTCCCGGCTCCGGTCCGGCTGATGGCGAATACTCCGGTGTCGTGCAGATGAGCGCTCTGAAATACGATGCCGACACCGTCGAAGCGGGCCTGCGTCGCATCAGCAGACCCCGACCGGTGTATCACGCGTCGTCTCGTATCTCCAGCGAACACATTCATGAGTCGATAGTGCAATGCATCGAATTGCTGGCCGGAACCGGGCAGGATCTCCCGGGCGATGCGGCAACGGAAGCCCTGCAAACAATGAAACCGATGGAAGACGGCGGCATCAGCGGCGCCGGAACCGCTCCAGCGGGTGCCGAGTCTCGGTCAGGAAACGCCGTGGCCGTCGGCCTGGCCCGCGCGATCCCGGACGTCCTGCCCGAATCGGTGCGCGAATCGAATCATCTGCTGCATCGCGCGGAAGCGTTCCTGGCCATCCACGACCCGCTCAGCACCGCGGATTTCAAACGGGCCATCGGCACGATGCGCTACGAGGAGGCGTTCGTCTCGCAGACGGCGCTGCTCCAGTCGCGTAGCAATGTCCGCAAGGATGCGGCCCTGCCTTGTGCGGGCGTGGCGCTGCGTGACCGGTTCATCGAATCACTGCCGTTCCCGCTGACCGGCGGCCAGCGGGAGGTCATCGATGATATCGGCGTGGACATGGCCCGCGAATATCCGATGCAGCGCCTGCTGCAGGGCGAGGTCGGTTCCGGCAAGACCGTGGTCGCGGTCGCGGCCATGCTGCAGGCGGCGGGTTCCGGCCATCAGGCGGTGCTTGTCGCGCCCACTCAGGTGCTCGCCGAGCAGCATCATGCGACCATCAGCGCCATGCTCTGCGCGATTGACAGCGTCGAGACGGGCGATGACCCGTCCCGCGATGCCCTGTCTCCCAATGACCCGGCCGACCTGATCAAGGCCGCCGAATCCGCTGCCGATGACGGAGATGCCAAGGGGCGCGCGGCCGTGAAACATCCCGTGAAACACAGTGGGGCACGCAGTGGGAAACAAGACGGCGCGGCGCACGCGCAGTCGGACGCGAACACGCGGCACGTGCCGGTCATCCTGCTGACCGGCGGCATGAAACTGGCCGCCCGCCGCCGTGCTCTCGCGCTCGCGGCCAGCGGCGACCCGTGCATCATCGTCGCCACGCACGCCGCGTTCTCCAAGACGTTCCAGGCCCCGAACCTCGCGCTCGTCGTCATCGACGAGCAACACCGGTTCGGCGTGGAGCAGCGCGAATCCCTGCGCACCAAAAACGATGTCGTGCCACACCTGCTGGTCATGACCGCGACGCCGATCCCGCGTACGGCGGCGATGACCTGGTTCGGCGATCTGGACATCTCGTGGCTCACCGAGCTGCCGGGCGGGCGCAAGCCCATCCGCACGTTCATCGTGCCTGAAGACGACGGCCGCATGATGGGCTCCATGTTCGCCCACATCCGCGGCCGCATCGACGCGGGGGAGCGGGCGTATGTCGTCTGCCCGCGTATCGATGCCGACGATGAATCGGACGGCGATGACGATACAAGTGGGGCATCGCAGATCGGCGTGTACGACGATTCCGACACCTACAGGCGCGAATCCGCCACCGCGGCCGCCAACACAACCACCAGCGCGCCATCGCAGGAGGATGGTGACGGTGCTCCGTCACGGCCGCCGCTGCATTCCGTGGCCGAGATCGAGCGCAGGCTGTCATCGCTGCCGCAGTTCCGTGGCATCCGTTTCGCGACGCTGACCGGCCGCGACGATGACGCGACCAAGCAGCAGGTCATGGCCGATTTCGCGGATGGGGCCACGCCGGTTCTGGTGGCGACAACGGTCATCGAAGTGGGCGTGGACGTGCCGCAGGCCAGCTGCATCGTGATCTTCGACGCTGACCGGTACGGGCTTTCGCAGCTGCACCAGCTGCGCGGGCGCGTGGGGCGCGGCGGCACGGATTCATGGGCGTTCCTGATTTCGCGGGCTGAGGACGGCGGTCCCGCGCAGCAGCGGCTGCAGGTCATCCAGGGCACGCTCGACGGCGCCCAGATCGCGCAGGCCGATCTGGAGTTCCGCGGCGCCGGAGACGTGCTCGGCGATGCGCAGTCGGGCGGCAAGTCCGGTCTGAAACTGCTGCGCGTGGTCAAGGACGCCAAGATCATCGCCGACGCGCGCGAACGTGCGGGGCGGTTGCTCGCCGATGACCCCGATCTGTCGGGCGAGGTCGAGCTTGCCGGCGCGGTGCTTGATTTCACCCGCGGCAACGAGACGTTCCTGACCAGCAGCTGACGCGCGACGGGCGATATGCGCCGCGGATAGGGTCGTTGGACACGAGCCCCGGCCCCGCCATCCGCGATCGAACAATGTGGCGCTTGAACACAGTATAGATTTTTCATATGGGAACGGCGTTCTCATCGCCGGCATGATGTGGTTCAGTTGTCATGAAGGTTTCGGCCGGGGAGGGGCATCATGGCATCATCACGTTCACTGCACACGGTTCATCTGGCCGCTTTCGGCGCGGGCAATGTCGTCGGTCTGGGGGTCATGTCGATGGCCGGCATCGGCGTCGGCATCACGGGCACCGGATTGTGGCTCGCCGCGCTGGTCGGTGGCCTGGGAGGCGCGTTCGCGCTGGTGCCGCAGCTGCTAGCCAGCTCGTCCGGCGATTACCCGGGCGGCCAGTACCAGCAGGTCGGCACGCTGCTGCCGCCCGTCTTCGGCGGCATCGTCGCCTATATCCTGTGTTTTCTCGTGTTCGACATCTCCGCGTACGCGCTGTCCGCGGCGCAGCTGCTCGGCCTGCCCATGCTGCCGACACGCCTGACCGCGGCGTTGGTCGTCGCGCTGTTCCTCGGCGTGCACATGCTGGGTGCCCGCATCGCCGCCATCGCCCAACTGGTGATGGCCGTGCTGCTCGCGGCGGCGTTGGGCACGTACGTTGCGGTGACAATGCCGCACGTGCGGCTCGCGAATCTCGCGCATTACACGTTTCTCGGCTCACCTCTGGCGTTCCTGTTCGCATGCGTGTACATGACGTTCATGATGAACGGGGTGGCCGGCGTGGCGAACTATGCCGCGGTCGCGGACCGTCCGCGGGTGACGGTGCCCCGCGCGATGCGCGTCTCGCTGTTGCTGGTCGTCGTGACGTATGCGCTGATCTGCGTGGCCGATGCCGGCGCCTTGCCGATAGCCCAGGTCGCGAACCAGGATCTCGCCGTCAGCCTGTCTGCATTCGTCCCGGCTCCGGTGACGGTCGCGTTCGTGGTGGGCGGCTCCGCGTTCGCCCTGTTCACCACGCTCAATGCCGCGGTCGGCTGCGTGGCGTATCCGGTCGCCTCGGCCTGCGCGGACGGATGGTTGCCGCGTGAACTGGGAGAGCGTTCCGCTCGGACCGGCGCTCCCGTGCGCCTGCTTTCGGTGGGCATGATCGCCGCGGAGTGCCCGCTGATCGCCGGGAATTCCGCGAAAACCGTGTCGCCGAGCGTCACGATTCTGATGATCGTGGTGCAGGCGATGGTCGCCGTCGCCGCATTGCGTCTGATACTGCGCGACGGCTCATCGCTCTGCGCATTCCGCTCGCTGCCGTTGCTCGGCCGCGTGCCGCAATCCGGGCTCGCGGCGTTGTGCATCGTCGCGCTGCTCGTCGACCTGCTGCTGATCGCATGGCTGCTGTACACGATGAACCGTCTGCTGATCATCGGCAATGTCGTGATATTCGCCATAACGGTTGTCGCCGCTGTCATCGTGAACAAATATAGGGTTGATACGAGGCCATAACAACTATGTATAACCGCGGGTTTGCCAATGCGGCGACGCGGGGCCTACGATGATGTCAACGTTCACGGGAACCCGCGAACAGGCCCGGCCCCGGATGATGGGGCGGCACCCCGGTCAGGTGTCTTATCCGAGCAAGGAGTACGTTATGTGTGTCAATGAAGGCGTGAAGGCATCGGCTGTCGGCTCACTGTCGGGCGGACTGCCGATCATGCGCGAGCGGTGAGAGACCGCTCGATAGTCCGTTTCGGATGTTTGCCGGCGCGATCGTGATGATTGTGATTCGCCGTCCGGCATGATTCCTCACACTCCCGGCAGATTACACCGACGGTTGCCGGATCATTCGCGGCGATGCGGATTCTGCCGCATCGCAGGTTTTCGTATATCGCGATTCGCCGCCACCAAACTGTACCGCCGCGCCGTATCCAAAAACGGCGCGGAAGACAAGAAGAAGGGAATATCCATGTCCACATCATCAGCTCGTCATGAAGCGCCACGCAACGGGCGGCCCGTGAAGCGCCGGCTTATCCGCGTGCTCGCCGGCTCGGCCGTGATAGGCGCTATGGCGGTCGGCGGCCTGCAATTCGCGCTCGGCACGGCCTACGCGGCCGGCGACGTGTGCGACCTGTGCTCGACCAACTACAATCCGGTCGCCTGCTGTTCCAGTGGCGGTTCGGCCTACGATTCCAACCCCGGAGGCGGCATCGACGTCTCAGCGCAGAAGGCCGCGTTCGACAGCTACTGCGCGAACTACAAGAAGGAGCACGCCCAGAAGGAGGAGCCGGCGACGCCCGCCCCCGCCACGAAGCCGAGCAACCCGAAGCAATCGGCCCCGGCCCCGGCGAAGCAGTCCTCGGGCTCGACGGCCACCCAGACGACGAAGCCCTCCACGGGCAACACCACCGCGCAACAGTCGCAGCCCGCGCAGTCGACCGGCACACAGTCCGGCCAGAGCACGACGGGCAGCACAGCCGGGATCACAGGCGACACGGCCGCGAACGCCGATGCCACCGCCACTCAGACCTCGAAGGACGCGGCCTCCCAGAAGAACAGCGATGACAACACCGCCGACACCGCTGGCGGCGAGACCACCACGACCGAATCCGACATCACCGACAGCGGCACTGATACGGCGGAAACCACCACGCAGGCCTCTCCGGTCACCGATCGGGCCGAAACCACCAGCCCGGTGGTGCGCATCGTCGCCGGCGTGGTCATCGCGCTCGCCGTCATCGGCACGCTGGGCGCCGCGCTGATTGCGCACAACAAGCGCCGCGCTCCCGCGCTCGCCGGAGCGAACGGCGGCCGGTCCGACGACGGATTCGACATCGCAGACGGCGCGACGCCGGCCCCCGCGACGACGGCGAACGCCATTGCCGCAACCGAAGCCCGTGCCGACGCGAGTGCGCCGACCGAAGTGCTGCAGCCCATCGCATCGCCGGCGAACGGGCCATCCGCCGGGCCATCGGCGAGTCTCAACGTGGCCGACAGCGGCGGCGCTCCTACCGCACGGTACGACTTCAACCTCGTCGACGGACCATCGTCCCGCTGAGCCATCAGCGCAGCAGTACCAACGCAATTCGATACGGAAGAAATACAGAAGGGAACCACAACAATGTCCAACACCAACCACAGCCTCACGAGAGGCTCCATCGCCGCTAAAGCCGCGGCGCTGCTCACCGCGGCGGCGCTCGGTCTCACCGGATTCGCGCTGACGGGCGGGAACGCCGCGTCCGCCGCCGAAACCACGCCCACGGCGGCAACAGCCGCACAATCCCAGGAAGACACGCCATTCGACTACTACGCGGGCATCCCCGACCTGCCTTCGGATCACGTGTTCGAAAACATCACGCTGGAACGTCTCGAAGACATCCTGCGCTACGGCAAAGGCAACTTCGTGATACTCATCGGCGGCACGTGGGACTCCGCGACGACGGCCGCACTGCCCGCCATCAACACCGCCGCCAAGGCGCAGGGCATCGAGAAGATCTACAATTTCGACCCGCACCTCGACAACGCCGGAGCCGACACGCTCGTCAACATCAACGACAAGAACAACGCGGTCGACGCATTCGCCAAGCGGTTCCAGCAGACCATCGACGAATTCGGCCTGACCGATCTGCAAAGCAAGAACACAGCAAACGTCGTCGATCTGCCGACCCTGTTCACCTACAACAAGGACAACACCGGCGACAAGGTGCTCGCATCCACCGCGAACGTTGCCGACAGCGCCGAGCTGACCCGCGTGCTGGGCACCGCGAAGAACGCCGCGACCCGCGCCAACGGCCAGTTCTACACCAACTACTACCTGAACAACGTCTCGGCCGGCGCGGCCAGCGTGTTCAAGCAGGGCGAGGACAAGGACTTCTCGCTCATATCGGTGACGTACGGCGAACTGGAGAAGCTGCTGCAGTCGCCAGGCAACCATTACATCTTCTTCGGCGCGACCTGGTGCGGCAACACATACGCCACGATCCGCTACGTGAACCAGGAAGCCCGCAAATACGGCATCAAGCACGTGTACACGTTCGACACGATCCTCGACAGCACGTCCGGCAAAGGCTCGCCGTTCCACATCCGCGACAACTACAACAACGGCAGCCACCCGCTGTCGGACCTGTACACGCATCTCGTGAACACGTACCTGCCGAACCTCGTGACCGAGGACGGCAGCCACGGCGTCGTCGATTCCAAGGGCGTCGGCGCGACCCGCCTGCAGGTGCCGCTGCTGCTGCACTACAACAAGAACAACGCCGCACAGCTGCCCGGAACCGACCAGCCGGCCGGCCCCGTGACCGATGAGGTCGTGGACTACCATGGCAAGACCGCGAACGTCGACGCCAAGCCGCAGCCCACGGCGAGGGAATACATGCTCAACTGGTACGGCACCACGTACGACGACAGGGCGATCATCCAAGGCGGATTCTCCATCACCGGCGACGACCTGAGCGCGGCGAAGAACTATGGGCGCAAGGTCAACAACGACCGTGACGCATACATCGCCCAGGCCGACCACTTCTACTCCCTGCTCAACCTGCGCGGCGAAATCGCACAAGCCAAGACGGTGAGCCTGGACGGTTACTCCGCCGACCGGGTCGCCGCATTCAAGAAGACGCTCGCCGCGGCCGAAAAGACCGTGTCCGACAAGAAGGCGACCATCAGCGCGACCGACACCGCCACGAAGAACATCGCCAATGCGGTCACGGCGCTCGCCGGAGGCAACAACGGCGGCAGCGGTAACGGTAACGGCAGCGGTAGCGGCGACACGGGTAACAATCCGGTCGCAGGCAACACCGACAACGCTGGCGGCAACGATAGCACGGCCGGCAACAAGCCGTCCCGCAAAATCGTCGTCGCCGGCAACGAGCCGCTCTCCCGCACCGGTGCCGAAGCCACGGTCATCGCATCCGTCGCGCTCAGCCTCGCGCTGACCGCCGCCGGGGCGCTGGCGCTGAGCCGCAACCGTGGCGACGCCGTGGCGGCACAGGCTCTCTCCGACTCGACCCGCCCGACCTCGGCGAGGTGAGCTGACTGATGGGAGCGCTATCCAACATCGATCCCACCGCAGTGGCGGTCTGGGCGTCGGCCGTGGTGCTGTTCGCCCTGATCGCCGTGCTGCGCGCGGTCTTCAAACTCAACTTCAGCCTGCTGACGGTGCTCGCGCTTGGGCTGGGCATCGCCCTGAGCCTCGTGTTCGACGGGCAGGTCGACTCGCTCAACCTGCTGGGCAACATTTACATCAACCTGATCACCGCGCTGGTCGCGCCGCTGATCTTCGTGTCGATCATCTCCAGCATCACCTACGTCGGCAGTCTGAAAAAGCTGCGCAGCATCGGATTGCGGTCGGTCGTCTGGCTGCTGCTCACCAATCTGATCGCCATCGTGATGACGCTGGGTGTGGCCATCCCGCTGCACATCGGCTCGGGCGTCAAACTCGTCGACGACGAGTCGACCGCCGGTTTCCTCACCTCGCAGACAGCGCCGCTCGACCAGGTCATACTCAACTTCTTCCCGAAGAACATCGTCGGAGACCTGTCCGGCAACCGTGTGGTGCCCATCATCATCACGGCCACCGTGCTGGCCATCGCCATCGTGTCGGTCGGTCGGCAGAAGGACGTGAGCATCGTCAAGCGGTTCTTCGAGCAGACCAAGGACGTGATCTACAAGGCCGTCGGCTACGTGGTCGAGCTCACCCCGTACGCGGTGGTGGTGCTGGGAGCGACCTCGACGGCCGCGACCACATCCAAGGCGGACGCGCTGCTCGCGCTGCTGAGCATTCTCGTGCTGGGCTTCGTGCTCAACATCATCCAGGCGTTCGTCGTCAACGGGCTGCTGCTGAAATTCGTGGCGCACGTGCCGCCCTTGACGTTCTTCAAGGCCGTGCTGCCGGCGCAGACCACGGCGTTCGCCACGCAGTCCAGCGTGGCGACGCTGCCGCTGAGCATACGGCAGCTCGGCACGGTCGGTGTCGGCGCGGACGTGGCGAACTTCACCACCCCGATCGGGACGACCATCGGCATGCCGGGATGCGCTGGTGTGTGGCCGATGCTGTCGGCCGTGTTCACCATCAACGCGCTCGGACTGGGGTATTCGCCGGTGAGCTATGTGGCGCTCGCGGTGATCGGACTGCTGTCGTCGATCGGTACCGCGGGCGTGCCGGGCACTGCGATCGTGACCGCGACGACCGTGTTCACCGCGGTTGGTCTTCCGGTGCAGCTTCTGGTGCCGCTGGTGCCGGTCAGCAACATCGTCGGCATGCCGAGCACGATGGCGAACGTGTCCGCTGCGGTCACATGCGCGGCGATCGTATCGCGGCAGACCGGGGAGTTCGACGAGAGCGTGCTGGATTCGGCTCGTGCCGGGCGGCATCGCCATCGCGCGGGCGTGGTCGTGTCGCCGGCTGGCGGGGCGGTTGCGGCTCCTGTCGTTCCTGTTGCGGCTCCCCTCGGCGCGGTGGGTGTTGCGGCGTCCGTCGTCGCCTCGCCCGTCGCGGCTGGAGTCGGTGCGGCCCATAAGCCGGTGCAGCCGGGATTCGCGGTGACGCCTGGATTGTCATTGACGTTGCATCAGTCGATGCTGCGTGTGCAGGCCGACGACGATGCCGACGACGCTCCGGTGCCCGTTGGCGCGTGCGGCATCTCCGCCCACGCTGCCACGGCAAAAGCCGCATAGGCTGGCGAGTGGGCTGGCTGGGGGCGCCCCCCGTCTCCCCACACGCCGCACCCGCCGCACCGG